>Ga0075467_10001034_pt1 | contig 22976 bp, 24 predicted proteins | sample DEB08_DNA_9_FD_75067 | JGI IMG/M metagenome (GOLD analysis project Ga0075467, IMG submission 75067) | Aqueous microbial communities from the Delaware River and Bay under freshwater to marine salinity gradient to study organic matter... | ecosystem: Environmental > Aquatic > Marine > Coastal ... | reverse complement strand
TCACGAGGACTCCAAATTTTCTGAGGCTTATGAGACTGGCCCCGAAATTCAAGTACTAGATAACAAAAAACATCCCGATGCTTTTGTTGGAGAGGGAAGGCATACAGCTGGCGCTTTATATGATATGATTGCACCTTCTGAAGATATGACAAAGCCTGCAGGAGAATGGAACTTATGTGTTATTGAAGTTAACCACTCTACCAACAGCGGGAAAGTAACGCTTAATGGAACTGAGATCGTCAACTTTCCTGTCCATGGTGCCAAATGGGATGCTATGGTAGCCAATTCTAAATTCAAGGATTGGGCCGGCTTCGGAAAATATCCAACTGGTCATATTGGACTTCAAGATCATAGTGATAGGGTTTGGTATCGCAACATCAAAATCAAAAAACTGGAGTAATCTGTTTAAAGAAGCATGACATGTTTTGTAATTAGTTGCATTTTTTAATCATCTTTTCTAGATAATTTCTTTGCTATGTTCTGAATCAAAATAAGGACTATACAAGTACCAACTACTAAATTCATTACCTTTACGGTTCTAAAATCTCTATATGATCCAATCTATGACTGGCTATGGTAAAGCCATAGTACAATTGCCTTCTAAAAAAATCACAGTAGAAATAAAGTCACTAAACAGTAAGAACCTGGATCTAAACACTCGAGTTCCTTCTACATATCGTGAGAAAGAATTGATAATGCGTGATCGCCTTGCTAAATCTCTGGTGCGTGGAAAAGTAGATTTTAACCTTTATATTGAGAGTATTGGAGAGGTTACGACTGCACGATTAAATGAACCCGTTGTAAAAGAGTATATGAAGCAACTTCAGAATATTTCTGATGGTGATCAAGTCGAGTTGCTTAAAATGGCAGTACGTATGCCAGACACATTAAAGACAGAACGCGAGGAAGTTGACGAAGCCGAATTTCAGGTAATAATTGAAGCCGTTGATACAGCCTTATTAGCAATCAACAAATATCGTACAGATGAAGGGAAAGTTCTAGAAGAAGATTTTCTGAAACGTTCAAAAAAAATCGCTGCTTTGCTAAAGGAGGTAATTGAAATAGACCCGCAACGCATGGCAAATGTGAAAGAGCGATTGCATAAAGCGGTCAAGGAGTTAAAAGAAACTGTAGACGAAAATCGATTTGAGCAAGAACTCGTATACTACCTCGAAAAATATGACATCACAGAGGAAAAGGTGCGACTTACAAATCATCTTAATTATTTTAATGAAAACATTGATTCGAGCGATTCTAACGGTAAAAAATTAGGGTTTATAACCCAAGAAATTGGTCGTGAGATTAACACCATTGGATCGAAAGCTAATTTTGCTCCAATGCAGCAATTAGTAGTTCAAATGAAAGATGAACTTGAAAAAATTAAGGAACAAGCATTAAACGTATTATAATGAAGGGTGGCAAGTTAATCGTTTTTTCGGCACCTTCAGGAAGCGGAAAAACAACTATTGTTCAATACCTGTTAAATCAGAAGGAACTTAATTTAGATTTTTCTGTTTCTGCCACTTCAAGGGAACCTCGCGGTGATGAAAAACACGGGGAAGATTACTACTTCATCTCTTTAGACGACTTTAAACTTCATATAAAAAATGGAGATTTTCTTGAATGGGAAGAGGTATATAGCGATAATTTCTACGGAACATTAAAAACTGAAGTTGAACGAATTTGGGCGCTAGGAAAGCATGTTATTTTTGACATTGATGTGGTTGGCGGACTTCGAATTAAGAAAAAATTTCCGAAGAAAACCTTAGCCGTTTTTGTAAAACCACCAAGTATAGATGAACTCAAGATACGTTTAAAAAAACGAAAAACTGAGAGTGATGAGCGCATCAATATGCGTATCGCAAAGGCATCTGTTGAATTGGCAACCGCACCCCAATTTGATTATATTATTGAAAACAATGATTTAGATACTGCTTTAACGGAAGCAAATAACCTGGTATCTTCCTTTGTTTTAACAGAGAAAATGTAGCTTTAATATTTCAACCAAAAAACCAAATTCAATTCGTTGGAAACTCAGAAAAAGATAGGACTCTACTTCGGAACTTTTAACCCTATTCACGTTGGCCATTTGGCCATTGCAAATCATATGGTTGAGTTCAGTGATTTGGATGAAGTGTGGCTCGTAGTTACGCCACACAACCCACACAAAACGAAGAGCACGCTGCTAGATGACACCCACCGACTGTCTATGGTACGCATTGCCTTAGAAGACTATCCCAAATTAAAAGCTAGTAATATTGAATTCGAGCTAAAACAGCCAAATTATACGGTAGATACTTTAGTGCATCTTGAGGAAAAACATCCCGATCTAAGTTTTTGTCTAATTATGGGTGAAGACAATTTGAAGAGTTTCCATAAATGGAAAAATCATGAAGTTATTCTAGAGAGATACTCAATCTATGTATATCCAAGAATATCCACAGGGAGCATTAAAACTCGCTTTAACAATCATTCTAAAATTCATAAAGTAAATGCGCCTATTATGGAACTTTCCTCTACATTTATAAGGAATAGTATTAAGTCAGGGAAAAATATTCGGCCAATGCTACCACATTCTGTTTGGAAATATATTGATGAAATGAGCTTTTATAAATAGTCAAATTATCAAAGTTACTTCCTTCTAACCATCGTATTTCTTTTAAATTTATAGAGCCAAACATGGTTACTCTTCTAGAAATTAGAACTGCTAAAGCTTCAGAAGGTTTCAATTTAAAAATACACGACTTGTATTTAAATTTGACTCCCATTAAATTGACATAACTTATTTTAAGTTTAGTATTTTATTATTCGTGAATCTAAGTTTATAATTTCTTATTTTTGATTGTATCAAACCTAATTTATGTCAACTAAGCCAAAATTTGCTGTATTTGGAGGCGGAAGCTGGGCAACTGCTATTGTAAAAATGCTAAGTGAAAATCTTGATGAGATTGGTTGGTATATGAGGAATGTATATGCTTTAGAGCATATTAAAAAACAGCAACATAATCCTAATTATTTAAGTTCTGTTGAATTCAACCTATCTCAATTACGATTGAGTAATGATATCAATGAGATGGTTGAATATGCCGATTATTTAATTTTTGTTATACCGTCGGCTTTTGTTCAAACTGAGTTAAATAAGTTAACTTCTTCATTAAAAGGGAAAGTGATTGTAACTGCAATAAAAGGAATAGTCCCAGAAAGTAGTCTTATTGTTGGTGATCATTTTTTTACACATCATGATATCCCCTTTGACAATATTGCAGTCATCAGTGGACCATGTCATGCAGAAGAAGTTGCTCTCGAACGTCTCTCTTATCTTACCATAGCCTGTAACGATGAAAATAAAGCGAATCTCATTGCCGCTGCATTACGTAGTGATTATATTAAATGTAACACCAGCGATGATGTGATAGGAACAGAGTATGCAGCGATGCTGAAAAACATTTATGCCGTTGCTGCGGGTATCGCCCACGGATTGGGTTATGGTGATAATTTTCAAAGTGTTCTCATGAGTAATGCAATTCGAGAAATGAAGGCTTATGTTAAAAGAGTCCACAAAATGAAGCGTGATATTAACGACTCGGCATACTTAGGTGATTTATTAGTTACGGGTTATTCCGTTTTTAGTCGAAATCGCATGTTTGGGAATATGATTGGGAAGGGATATACTGTGAAAAGTGCCCAATTGGAAATGAGTATGATTGCTGAAGGATATTATGCCACAAAAAGTGCCTATAATTTAAATGAAGAAAAAGGAGATAAAAAGGCCAATACCCCAATTATTAATGCTGTCTATAAAATTCTTTACGAAAACAAAGATCCCAAGAAAGTATTTAAAGAATTAACTGAAAATCTCACTTAATTATCTAGCCAGTATTCCTTTTTTAAATAGAACTGGAACGTCAACACCATTATCCTCTACAATGGAATTTCTTGGAAGTTCATAGCGTTTATCATACATCGTTTCCCCTATGAAGTATGTGATACTGAAAAAATTATCTAGCTTAAAAACGCTTTCGTCAATAAATTCAATTTTAGCGTAGCCCTTCGCTGGAACTATCTTTATACTTTTACGCATCGGTGAGGTCATATCCAATTCATCATATCCCTGCGCTACGATTAATACAGTTTCAATCGCTTCCGATCCATCATTAATGATATATACATTCCAATCATGGGTCTTAAAGTCTTCGTTAAACTCTAATACCGCCGCCACGTAAATATCTTTAACTTTAGGAATTTCTATATCTTTTCTCATTGAAAATACAGCTTAGAATGAACTTTTAAACTGGTCTAGAAAACGAACATCATTTTCACTAAACATTCGAATGTCAGGGATTTGATGCAGTAGCAATGCGATACGGTCAATTCCCATTCCAAATGCGAACCCAGAATACTCTTCAGCATTGATTCCACAATTAGTAAGAACATTTGGATCTACCATACCACAGCCCATTATCTCTAACCACCCAGTACCTTTTGTCATTTTGTAATCTGTCTCAGTTTCTAATCCCCAATAAACATCAACCTCAGCACTTGGCTCTGTAAATGGGAAATAGGAGGGTCGTAATCTAATTTTAGACTTCCCAAACATTTCAGTCGTAAAATACTGAAGTGTTTGCTTTAGATCTGCAAAACTAACTCCTTTATCCACATACAGGCCTTCAACTTGATGAAAGAAGCAATGGGAACGAGCTGAGATAGCCTCGTTACGATATACACGTCCGGGTGAAATCGTGCGAATAGGAGGTTTATTGTTTTCCATATAGCGCACTTGCACTGATGAAGTATGCGTGCGCAATAAAACATCTGGATTTGTTTGAATAAAAAATGTATCCTGCATATCCCGAGCAGGGTGATGAGCCGGAAGATTTAGCGCAGTAAAATTATGCCAGTCATCCTCAATTTCAGGTCCTTCGGAAACATTAAATCCAATTCTAGAAAAAATCTCAATTATTCTATTTTTTACAATAGATATCGGATGTCTTGATCCCAACGTTATTGGATCCCCAGGCCGCGATAAATCACCATAAGCTCCTTGAGAGCCTTCCACATTATTGAGAGCGTCTTTTAAAGTATTTACCTTTCCCTCTGCTGTTGTTTTCAATTTATTTACAGCTTGACCAAATTCTTTTTTCTGATCATTGGCAACGTTCTTAAATTCAGCGAAAAAATCGTTAAGCAAGCCTTTTTTTCCCAAATATTTAATCCGAAATTGCTCTACTTCCTCCTTGGTTTTTCCGTTAAAAGACTCAACCTCAGCAATTTGTTTTTTAATTTTCTCTAACATTGTACTTTTCTTCAATGCGCAAAATTACACTTTTAATCTTGAACACAACTTGACTTTTTATTTTTGATCAAAAAATTTAGACTCTTGTAAAGCATTAAAATTTTTATGTATTGATTTAAGGCCGAAGAGTATAACTTCGCATCAAATCATTTATTTAACAACTTCTTTATCTACAAAATATTGAACAATTGCTTCTTTCATTAAAACACTTTGTTCACCCGCCTTTAAAGAGGGTAATTGCTCCAACACCTTATAATGCGGCCAGCCAGCCTCATCAAAGTACTCAAACTCATAATAGCCAAATGGCTCCAACAATCGACAAATAGCAATATGCATCAGATTAATCTTTTCATCCTTTTTAAACTTTCGATGTAATTGACCCAATTCCTGAACCCCTATAAGGTAAATGATTGCATCCAAATCCAATTTTTCACCATCAGCAAAGCGATTTCCCAGAAGTTTGACCACTGCTTCCCATCGCTCTTTTAATTCTTCATCTCTTGCCATACGTTAGTTTCTTCAACAAAGATAGTTGTATAATTTTAACGGCTTTCTTTTAAACAATTAAAATTATCCTTCGCAATTCACGTTTTACAAGAATTGTTATCTTTACTAAAAGTCAGTTTCAATGAGTATCATCGATATTATTTTAGGCCTAATTCTTTTGTTTGCCTTTTACACAGGTTTGAAAAAAGGGCTATTTGTCACCTTAGCATCCTTAATCGGTTTGATAGCTGGAGTTTATGGCGCCATATATTTTTCTCATTATACCGGAGCCTATCTCTCAAACTCCTTTAATTGGAGTGAGCAAGTGACTAACCTTGCAGCCTTTGCAGTTACCTTTTTAGCAATTGTATTTGTGATATCATTGGCTGGAAAGCTACTAACCAAAATAGCAGATTTTGCATCATTGGGATTGATCAATAAACTCGCAGGAGGTGTTTTTAATGTGCTCAAATTCGCGTTTATTATTAGTGTTATTTTTATGTTTATTAGCGCTTCAACAAGTGTAAGCGGATTGATAATTTCTGAAGAAAAGAAAACATCTTCAAAACTTTATGAACCTGTTGCTTCTATTGCACCACTTTTATTACCTAATCTTTTAGCTGAAGTTGAGAATTATAGAAAAGCCGATGACCTAGAGGAAATCCATAATTCTCCAGACGAAGAATAAATACTATTTTATAATGGCTTTAGGTCTGTTGTAGGTAACCATCCGTCTTTTCCATTAACTAATTTCACCCGAGCCCAATTATCCTCTTGCTCAATTATCTGCACCTTGGTGCCCTCGTGAAGAACAAAAGCAACAGAACTTCCCATTTTAGGCTCACTTTTAACTTCAGTACTTTCAGCAAAAATTATAGCTGGATTATCGTTTAATGATTCTCCTTTAACTTGAAAAGCCATAGCCAAAGAGGCTACGAATAGTATAAAAGAAACTGACGAACTTACGAATAATATTCGCTTTCTACTTTCAGTATTAGAAAAATAATATAGTAAAAATAACAAGGCAAAAAGAGAGGAAAAGGAGACCGCTATCCAAGCCCATCCGTTATAACTTAAGAGGCTAGAAATAGCTTTATGCCATTTAGAAAAGACCGTTTTTGGCAAAGGTTCTATTGCATCAATTCTTGAGTTTTCAGCAAAAGCCAGATTCGTTTTTATATCGCTATCTAATGGTGATAATTGTGCCGCTTTTTCATAATAATAAATGCTCGGCCCAACATTATTCAATTTATAATGTGCGTTTCCAAGGTTGAAGTAAAGATTTGCAGAATGTTCTCCACTCTCTACTATTTTAATCCAACTGTTAATGGCCTCTTGATATTTTTCTTGCTTGTAGCGTTCCTTTCCTTGTTCAAACAATGAACCATTCTGAGCCATGCTTGAAATAGAAAACAGAAAAACCAATATGTACAATAATTGTTTCATTGAACTTCGAAAAAGTTAACGTATTTGTTTATCAATCGCAGAAATCACAGCTACTGCCTTTTTATAATCTTTCTGAATTGTCACGTTTGATGTTGGCGTATACCTTGCAAACTCACAACTCTTAAGCAAACCGACAAATTCATCTACATTTAGGGAATCCACAGCCCTTTCTGACAGAAGATCTGCAATTTTCTCCTTTGAAAAATCGGAAGTCTCAATGATTAACTTTGCTTTCAAGTAATTGTGTAACGCTCGTTCTAAAGCATCATAAAAAACCACTTGATTTCCCATATTTTTCTTTGCTTCCGAAAGATATTTTCTAGCAAGTTTATTAGCTTTTCGAAGTCTAATTCCTTGAACATCAGACAATCGCTGCCTACGCTTTTTTCCAGCTAAAATGAACAATGGGATGAGCAATAATGGCCCTCCCATTAACGACCAAAATAAAGTGGACTTAAAGAAAGAAACCTGAACAATTGGTTCTAAATCTGAATTCAATTTAATGTAGCGAAATTGCTCTTTGGTTACCACAGCTAACTGTTTTCCGTCTAAATCTTCAGTTGATGTAACTTGTTGTGCCGTTACGGGGCCGTTCTCTACATCAATAATTATCTCGTTAGAGGAGATAGATTTATATGTTTCTGTCTTGGGGTCGAAATAAGTAAACGTTAAAGGTCTTATGGGGTAGCTCCCTTTAAACTGCGGCACAACCGTATAGGTCTCCGTTATTGATCCTGTCATTCCTGTTCTAACAGTTCGTATATTCTCTTTTCTTACCGGTTCATATACCTCAAGTGAGCTAGGCAATTTAGCTGCTGGTAATTGGAAAAGTTTTAAATTACCATTACCAGTCACCTTCGTCAATAATTCCAGTGACTCGTTCGCATCTAGTTTGTTTTTATTTGATGTCACAGCAAAGGTAAACTTACCAACCGCTCCTGTAAAATTGTCTGGTTTTCCTTCGACAGGCAAAGGCCTCACATTAATCGACCTGTTTCCTGCAGAAATTGTTTTATTTACTCTTGTTGTTAGACGTCTTCCAAACAAATCTCGTCGTGTTCCTGGAACATCAATAGGAATATCCAAAGTAAGTGGTTCAATATTTAATTTACCTGTTTTCTGAGGATACAGCACAGTAGTTCTCAAAATAACATACCTATAATCCTCTCCGTTGTATTTACCTTCATAAATTTTATAATTCCCCTTACTATCTATATTCTGACTCCAGAAGTCGGCATATTTCGGAATATCTAGTTCGCGCCAATTGCTTGTAATACTCACATCATGCGAAACATACATTTTATAAACAACAGTGATGGCTTCATTTAAGTAAGGATTAGAATCAGACACTTCTGCAACTAAATGAACATTTTCACTAGCTATATATTCTGCATTATTTCCATCCTTAGGAATTCGCACGGCTGAAGTAACTCGCACTTCAACTGGAGACGTTTTAAACACCTGGCCTCCTATTTCTATGGTAGCTTGACCTATTTTAAGTGCACCTTGTGACTGGGGAGATAAAAAGTAAGAAAAGGTTTTTGAATAGCTTCTTTTTCCGTTTATCCAAGAATTACTAACTGCCTGATTGGGACCGCCAACGACGCGAAAACCGTCGAAGGATGGCGGATTAAAATTATCTCCATCCTTATTCATTTCAAAATCAACTCTCAAGCGCTCATTAATGCCCAATTGTCTTTTACTGACTTTGGCATTAAATTTTACTTGAGCCTGTGTAAATCCGCAGCCAAAAATAAAAATGAAGATGTAAATAAAATGTTTCGGGTTCATGACCTTACCAGTCTTTATTTGATTTTACTTTTGCTCCTTTTTGTTTCTGAGCGTTTATCTTTTGCTGTACTTTTTCTTCTTCATTATTCATTGCTTCCAACAAACTCTTTACTTGCTGAGGTGATAATTGACCAGGCTGAGGCTTCTGTTCTTGAGGTTTCTTATCTCCCTCTTGATCTTTTGGTTCATCTGGCTTTCCTTTATCCTTTTCATCTTCGCCTTCTTTCTTGTCATCTTTTTCATCGCCTTTATCCTGATCCTCCTTTGGATCACCATCATCACCTTCTTTATTTTCACCATCGTCCTCTTTCTTATCATCCTTGTCTTTATTTTCGTCATCACCTTTATCATCCTGAGGCGGATTCTTCTCGAGCATATCTTTTGCCAAGGCCAAATTATACCTGCTCTCATCATCAGTGGGATTATTTCGAAGTGCATTTTTAAATGCTTCTACAGCTTCGGTATAGTTTTTTTCGTTCATAAAAGTATTCCCCAAGTTGTGAAATGCTTTGTGTTTTTCGGGTTTGGCTGTAGCCACAGAAGCCGCTTGTTTAAAACGATTCAACGCTTCAGTGTTTTTGCTTTTCCCATAGTATGCCGTTCCTAAATTGTATTTTCCTGTTTCATTTGTAGGGTTCAATGCAATTGCTTTCCTGAAATCTGCTTCAGCAATTGGAAATTCATCCTCTTGAAGGGCAAGACTTGCATCACTCAAAAATTCCTGAGCTTCTTTTACCTCTTTTAATTTTTCCTTATTATCCTGAGCATTAAGCACAGTAGAACTCATTCCTAAGACGAAAAAAAGTACGAGGATTTTTAAAAAAAACCCGGCTTCCATAATCGATATACTATGTGTGCTTTTCATTAAATAAGTTTAAGTTTTTTACCCAGTTGGTCTTTCTTTCCAATAATAATACATCGAGTATTAACAAAAATAATGCCCCTGCAAGAAACCATTGAAATTGATCTTTAAAATCTGTAAACTGTTTGGACTCAAATTCTTTTTTATCCATCCCGTTTAGTATAGCCGTCACTCTCTCTATTACTTCTTTAGTATTTGTTCCATCAATATATTCTCCATCGGCTGTTTCAGCAATATCAATGAGGTTCTCTTGACCGAGTCTTGTAATGACTTGCTCCCCATTTGAATCCCGCTTATATGATTGTAGAACGCCATTACGCTTTATTGGTATAGGACCTCCTTGCAAGGTTCCAACTCCGATAGTAAAAATGCGAATTCCCATTTCATTAGCTTCCGCAGCTGTTTCCAAAAAATTTCCTTCATGATCCTCCCCGTCAGAAACGATAAACAACACTCTATTTGTCTGCTCTTCGTCGTTATAATAGGTTTCTGCCATTCGTATTGTCTCATTGATTGCAGTCCCTTGGGATGAAACCATATTGGTATTCATACCCGACAAAAATAATTTGGTAGAGGAGAAATCGGTAGTAATAGGAACCTGAGGGAAAGCACTACCAGCATAACCAATAATCCCAATTCTATCTCCCCCTAAGCTGTTAATTATTTGAGTAATGATTTGTTTCGATTTTTCAATTCTATTTGGTGCTATATCTTCGGAAAGCATACTCTTTGAAACGTCTAGAGCAAAAACCACATCCACCCCTTCTCTTTTAATGGTTTCTAATTTGGTCCCAACCTTTGGATTAACCAAGGCAAAGCTCATACACGCAATCGCCACACATAAAACAAGAACCTTCATAACCGATTTAAAAACGGATTGACTAGGGCTTAATTTTTTTAGTAATTTAGAGTCAGTGAATTTTTTCTGTGTTCGTTTTTTCCAAATCAAAACAAACAGAAAAAGCACAATTACCGCCGGTATAGCGAATAGCAAATAAAAATATATGGGTGTTTCTAATTGATACATAACGTGGCCGCGAAAGCGGGTAACTTATTAATTTTAGTTATAATTTTTAAACAAAACTCCTAAATATGGTAAAACGTAACAAGACATCAATGCCCAACATTCCAAGTGCAAATAGCACCCAAGGACGAAACATTTCATCGTAATTGGTATATTTAAATTCTTCGATATCTGTTTTTTCTAATTTGTTGATTTCATCATAAATTTCACTCAATTTTGTTGTGCTCGTAGCCCTAAAATATTGACCTCCTGTTATTTTTGAAATATCCTTCAATAGAACTTCATCAATATTCACCTGCACATTTCCATATTGAAAACTCCCATCTGCCCGCACACCAATAGGTGACATTGCCAATCCATTTGACCCTAAACCAATCGTATATACTTTTATACCAAACTCGACCGCTAATTCACTCGCAATTTTAGGATCTATATATCCCGTATTATTAACCCCATCGGTAAGTAAAATAATGACCTTACTTTTTGCTCGACTTTCCTTTAACCTATTGACCGAAGTTGCCAATCCCGAACCAATAGCAGTACCACCCTCAATGACAGTGTTATATACAATTGATTTTAACGATGATAAAACAATTGTCTTATCACTCGTTAATGGTGTTTTAGTGTAGCTCTCCCCAGCATATTCTACAAGACCAATTCGGTCATTCGGGCGCGCATTAATAAATCGAGCTGCAACCGTTTTTAAGGCCTCAAGCCGGTTAGGTTTCAAGTCCCTGGCTAACATACTTGCCGATACATCAATAGCCATAACGATATCTATACCTTGAGAAGTTTTAATCTTAGTAGATTCGTCGACAGTTCGCGGTCTAGTCATCGCAACTATGATTGCAGAGATTGCCAATAAACGCAGTATAAACAACATTGGGCGTAATCTTGCAAGCCAATTTTTTCCTGTTTTAAATCCCTTAATACTTGAAATTTTTAAGGAAGCAGTCTGTTGTTTGCGCTTCCAAAAATACCATAGCATTAATCCCGGCAGTATAAGGAACAACCAGAAGAGCTGCGGATTTACGAATTCAAAGTTTTCAAACATTATTTTTTACTTTCTGAAATTTCAAGTTCAATTGAATCGGTGATTCGCTTTTTTATACCCTCAGAGAAACGACCGTCATCTTGATAAACAATTAGTACCTGTTGCAAACCATCTTGTTGTGCAAATAATAATAATTCGTATTGGCTAGGCTCCTTGAGAACTTTCTTATCCGAAACTTGCACGTTAAATTCGCCATAGGCCCTCATTCCCTTTATGCCCTTTTCAGTTTCGAACTCTTCCCGCTTTACCAACATATTTTTAGCACCACCTTCCTCCAAGTCGGCTAAAGCACCTTCTAAGGCATCATCCAAATTTATTTCCTTAGGCTGCGTCAATTTTGAAGTAGTCACAACAATATAAAAAGGACCTTGTTTTTGGCCATAGCTAAAAGTGCTCATTTCTTTGATAACAGTCTCCAGACCTTCAGGCACTTCAATATTGGCACGAATTAAAACTTCTGGAGTTTCTAGGATAACCGAAGGGTTTCCATATTCACTTCTAATCCAACGTCCTTCAGATAAATCACGAATTTCATTCCCTACAACAAGATCTTTTAAATTATCAAATCCATTGATGCTTCCGTAAATAACTCCTGAAAGCAATAATGCCCCCAGTATACTAGACAACCCGATAACCCACTTTTTACGCTCTTGTTTTTTACGGAGTGCTTCCAAATATTGTTCGTTCTCCAATAATTCTTCCTCCGTTGGTTCTGGAATCACTTCATGCGTTTCATTTATAATAGACTCAATCGTATTTCTATCTGCCTCAGCTTGCCCAATTCCCTGCTGCATCTTGGCGAATTTCACTAAATCTGCACGTTTTAAAATTTGATCAAGATGCCTAATAGTTTCTCGATCGAAATCGAAATGCCCCGCGTCTTTATGTAATTGAAGTCTTTCGATGAGTTCATCACTTGTACTTTCCAACGCAGCACTATCGACTTCTCTATCGAGATAACGTTTTACAATTTCAGTAAGGTTTGAGTAATATTCTTTTGATTTGTTTTCATTAATCAAATGTGACTCGTCAAGTTTTTTTAATGCAAAGATTGCCTCTTCATAGGGTGGTAAAACTTCTTCTTTGGCGGCTCTTCTTTTTTTTCTTCGGAAAAGAATATACCCCAATAAACCTGCTAAAAGTACTATTGGAAGTAACCACGAGAAGAACTTCTCAAAATCGAAGGGCGGTCGATTCACTTCAATCGCGGGTTTGATGTCAAACATCTTCTGCTTTGTTGTGTCTACGACCACATCTCGAACTTCTACTTTAACTGAATCAGTTGCAAAAGTTTTATTATTTATCAAAACCTGCTGCTGAGGAATGGTATATGTCCCCGAATCAAACTGAGTCAATCCGTATTTTTTAATCAATCGATATTTTGCTTGCTCGAAAGTAGTATCAATTTTATAGGAATCAACCATTTCTAGTGGCGCAAACGTTTGTCCTTCAGGAAAAATCACAATATCTGTAGAATCCACCTGAACCTCTATCGTGTATCGAATCTCTTCCCCAATTTTTATGCTCGTAGAATCTATGGAGGAGGTTACTTGCCCGAAAGAGAAGAAAGAAAAAAGAAGAAAAAACATAGACAGAGTACTTCTAAGCAACAACATTTTTGTGGTTTTTGCAAAGAGTCTATCATCTATAGTAGTCATTCTAAAATCTAACATCTAATATCTCATGTCTTTAATAATTATCTTCTTTTAAAATAGCCCAATAACTTCTTAACGTAGCTTTCATCAACTCGACAACTCAATGCCCCTGCACCACTCTTTAAGAAAGCATCTTGAAAATAATCAACTCGCCCTCTATAATATGATCTGTAATTGGTACGAACCGCTTTTGAACCTGTATTCACTAACATCAATTCTCCAGTTTCTTCATCTTCCATTTCTACCATCCCTAAATTTGGAATAGTCTCTTCATATCGATCATATATTCTAATTCCAGTAACATCATGCTTTCCAGATACAATTTTTAATGTGTCTTTATAGCCGTCTGTGATAAAATCGGACAGCACAAAAACAATCGCTTTCTTCTTCATTACATTCCTTAAAAACTTGAGCGCTAGTGCCACGTCAGTTTTTTTACTCTTAGGCTTAAATTCTATTAGTTCCCGAATAATTCTAAGGACATGCGATTTTCCTTTTTTAGGTGGAATATAAAGTTCTATCTCGTCCGTAAACAAAATAAGGCCAATCTTATCATTATTTTGTGTAGCTGAAAATGCCAGTGTTGCAGCAATCTCCGTGATAATTTCATTTTTAAACTGAGTATCTGTTCCAAATAACTCTGACCCACTAATGTCTGCCATAAGCATCAATGTGAGTTCCCGTTCTTCTTCGAACACTTTTATATAAGGCTCATTATATCTAGCGGTTACATTCCAATCGATATTTCGAACATCATCTCCAAATTGATATTGGCGCACCTCACTGAAGGTCATTCCTCGTCCCTTGAAAGTACTATGATACTCTCCACCAAACATGTGATCGCTTAATCGACGTGTTTTAATCTCAATTTTTCGTACTTTTTTAAGAAGCTCCTTAGTGTCCATTTGGGTTTCAGGTTAAATGTTTCAGGTTTTAGTAGGTCAACTTTAAACTTTGAACTTGTAACTTTTAACTGCTATGGTACTTCGATCTCGTTAACGATCTTGTTAATAATGTCTTCGGAAGTAATATTCTCTGCCTCGGCTTCATAAGTAATCCCAATACGATGACGCAGTACATCATGAACTACAGCTCGCACATCCTCCGGAATCACATAGCCTCTTCGTTTTATAAAAGCATAACATTTTGAGGCCATCGCTAGATTTATACTCCCCCTTGGTGAAGCACCAAAACTGATTAACGGCTTTAAATCGGCTAGTCTATAATTTTCAGGAGTCCGCGTCGCAAAAATAATATCGAGAATATACTTTTCAATTTTCTCATCCATATATACTTCGCGTACTGAAGCTTGCGCTCTCGTAATTTGATCTATAGTTACTACCTGATTTATCTGCTCATAGCTCGCTTTCAAGTTCTGACGAACGATAAGTTGTTCTTCAGCAATTTGTGGATATTTAATTACCGTCTTTAACATAAAACGATCGACTTGAGCTTCTGGCAATGGATACGTTCCTTCTTGTTCGATCGGATTCATGGTCGCCATTACTAAAAATGGACGCTCTAAAACAAAGGTTTCGTCTCCAATCGTTACTTGCTTTTCCTGCATTGCTTCAAGCAAAGCCGATTGCACTTTTGCAGGCGCTCGATTGATCTCATCAGCTAACACAAAATTGGCGAAGATTGGTCCTTTCTTTATGCTAAAATCGCTGAGTTTCATATTATAAATAAGCGTCCCAACCACATCTGCAGGTAAAAGATCTGGTGTAAATTGAATGCGACTAAAACTACCGTGAACTGCCTTTGACAAAGTGTTTATTGCTAAGGTTTTTGCCAAACCCGGAACTCCTTCCAGTAAAATGTGGCCCTGTCCTAACAACCCAATTAAGAGGCGTTCGATCATGTGTTTCTGACCGATAATTACCTTGTTCATTTCCAAGGTTAGAATATCTACAAAAGCACTTTCCTTTTCAATTCTTTCATTTAACGCTCCAATATCTAGAGCCGTAGTTGTTTGTTCCATAGTGTAATTCTTTCAGTAATATCTAAAGACTAATTAGGATACGCAAATTGGAGATTTATTACTTAAAATCATGTTAACAATTGGTTAAAAATATCCCTAAAATAAAGGGGTGTCACAATTAATATTGCGTTCATATTTTATATTTTTAAAAAAAGTTCAAATATATTTCTCTTCAGATAAAAAATAAAGAATAGATGCAGGAAAAATTTTCAAGAATCATTCAAGGGTGTATGACCTGGGGGGCCTGGGGCAAGCAATTGTCCAAAAAAGAGATGGCTAGTTTAATTCACCATTCAATAGAAAATAGAATCACTACTTTTGATCACGCCGATATCTACGGTGATTACACAACTGAGGCTCAGTTTGGTAATGCGCTAGAGTTGAGCGGTGTCAAAAGAGAACAAATACAATTGATTTCAAAATGTGGCATCCAATATGTTGGTAAAACAAGAGATAATACAATTAAACATTATCAATATGACGCCGACTATATTATTTGGAGCGCAGAAAAATCGATCGCTGATTTAAAATGCTCTTATCTAGATTTATTCCTTTTACACCGTCCGAGTCCCTTAATGCATCCTGATGAGGTGGCGAAGGCATTTGATAATCTGACCAAAAGAGGCCTAGTAAAAAGTTTCGGTGTTTCGAATTTTTCTCCTTCGGAAACAGCGCTTATTTCATCAAAGAACAACATAGAAGCCAATCAGATTGAATTTTCGTTGACAGCTTTCGATGCCATGCACAATGGGAGCTTGAATGATATGATGCTCACTGGCATCACCGCTATGTGTTGGAGTCCGCTGGGAAGTGTTTTCAAAGAAAAGACAGAGCAAACCGACAGAATTCATCTTGTTTTGGATGAGCTCACTAAAAAATACCATGCCACTAAAGACCAATTATTACTGGCCTGGATCTTAAAACATCCAGCGAAAATTTATCCTGTTATTGGCACCACACAGGCTCAACGAATAACAAACGCTTCTAAAGTGCCAGCTATTCCATTAACAGATACCGATTGGTTCAGCTTATTAATAGCAAGTCAAGGTCATAAAGTAGCTTAGTTAGTTACTGGGTGCTGGGTGCTGGGTGCTGGGTGAAAAACAATAAAAATATATAAATGAAAAATAAAACTGCTTTAATTACAGGGGCCACTTCAGGAATTGGAATGGCAACAGCTCAACTATTTGCGAAAAACGGAGTGCGGCTCATTCTTTGCGGTAGAAGACAAGATCGATTAGATTCATTAGCTTCAGAATTACAAAATCAGACAGAAGTCTGTACGCTTAATTTCGATGTGCGAGACAAGGCGCTAGTTTTTAAGCAAATCGAAGGTCTTTCTGAAGCATTTTCAAAAATTGATATTCTAATCAATAATGCCGGAAACGCACATGGCATGAGCACTATTCAGGAAGGTAGTATAGACGATTGGGATGCGATGATAGATATCAACGTCAAAGGATTGTTATACGTTAGTAAAGCCGTGATTCCTAAAATGATTGCTAGAAACAGTGGTCATATCATCAATATTGGTTCCACCGCCGGAAAAGAAGTATATCCAAAAGGAAATGTTTACTGCGCCAGTAAATTTGCCGTGGATGCCATAAATCAAGGAATGCGTCTCGACCTCAACGGGAAAGGGATTAAAGTTGGGGCTATTAATCCTGGATTGGTAGAAACTGAATTTAGTGAGGTGCGGTTTAAAAACGACAACGAGCGCGCTGCTCAGGTTTATAAAGGCTTTACTCCCCTAAAACCAGAAGACATTGCCGATGTTATCTGGTTCGCAGTGACCCGACCACCACATGTAAATATCGCCGATTTAACGATGATGTGTTTAGATCAGGCTTCGAGTACGATTGTGAACAAAACGTAAATGTCCCCCCGAGCGCAGTCGAGGGGTCTCATCATTAACCGCAAAGTAAGTTAAGGTCTCGACTGCGCTCGACCAGACATAACAGAACCAATGATCAATAAAAGACTTCTCATTAAAAACCTCCTCGCTCATAATGATGAGAGCAGTTTTTATGACAAAAAAAGAAGCATTGACTTAGGTAGTAAAGAAGGAAAAGCCAAATTCTTAAAGCATATTTGTGCGCTAAGTAATAGCAATCCAGCAAACAATTCTTTTATTGTAATTGGCGTGGAAGATGGCGCGAATGAGATGAGGGGAGTTGATTTTTTTGACGATAGCAAAATTCAAAATTTGGTGAATGCTTATCTTACAAACGCACCATTAATCATCTATGAAAATGTAGCGTTCCCAAATCTACCTGATGACAAAGTAGTTGGCTTAGTCACTATTCGACCTAATGGAATGATTACCTCACTTCGGAAAAATATTTGGAAATATTGGGGCGGCTCCATATTCTTAAGAGATGGCAGTATTTCAATGCCAAAGGACTTCGATATTGTGATAGAAGATGTGAATTCGGAAATCGTACATGCCATTGAAAACAAAGCAAAGAATAATATTGCCTTGACCTTGGATGGCGTTATGGATTTTATGAACCAACGTCACGATGATTTAGAATCTCATTATAAAGTTTTTAAAGAGTTGTTTGTGCTCTGTTGGGCAGGAAATATAAAAAAACACAAAAACCAAACCTATTATTCACGAGTTGATATTGAGCTAATAAACGAGCAAGTACGTCTGTTTTACTCAGCATTAGACGAGGTAAGTATTAGTATTACAGATGATGAATTTAAAATCATCGAATACGTTCATCTAGGACTTAACAGCCAATTTCGTTATTATCCATTGGAAGAGGTTTCTATTAAATTTCAGGATAATGGTTCCTACAAAATTGATACAGAACTTGTTTTTGAGGCCCCTCGATTTAATAAAAAAACACTACATCATATCTTCAATTCAAATAATTATCTCATTGAAAAACTGAAGAAAAATATTGCGTTAACACCTTCGGAAGTAAAAGATTTGCACGCGCTGCCTTCGACTTATCTCGTTTGTTTTCTGAATGATTTTTCTGATGCGAAAGACAAGCTTTTTCAGGCCAAACCTTTTCTGAAAAGCTACAATGAAGAGGTATATCAATCATTTAAAGAATCGGTGCGGATACTTCGGAAAGTAAGGTATAATTAGAAACGCTCGCATATTATTCTTAACTTTATGGGAACAACTAGTTCTAGTTAGTTATGAAAAACATATTCCTTTTAAGTGCAGTTCTAATTTCAGGGCTTTCTATTGCGCAATGTAATGTAAACACATTTATTCAGGATAATTATGCATTTGATGCTAAGCTCTTAGCGCTTCGTGATATTTTAGGTGACCCTGCAGATCCCGACCATTTTAATCCATTTATACCTGAAGCGAGGTTTACTCCATATTTGGAAAAATTGTCGGCCATTTACGAAAACCCAAATAATGAACCAGAGATTACCGCTTTATTTGATGACTTTCAAATTCACGTAAATCAGGAATATAACTTTCCTATTGAACTTAAAACGATTGCTTTCTCAGTAGACACGAATGTTTCTTGGGTAGAAGATTTTAAAATTACTGGTGTTTCTGGAGTAGCAGCATTAGATCAACTCATCTCGACCTATCAGTTTAATCTCGATAATTTTTGGGAATTAGGTACTTGTAGTTGTACCGTTTTCTTTTTAAAAACTGACTTCGAATTTCTCAATTTAAATGCCATAATTGGTGATTTTAATGACATTTCCATCTTAAATTATGCTGAAATCTATATGGATAATATCGATTTGAGGTTCAATTACACAGGCATTCCTTATAATATTAATAACGAACCTGTTATGGTGTCAGATATCGTTATTTCCGATGACATTTTTACCTTTAGTTTATACAGTGGAGATTGCTTTGCAGGATGTCTCTACGAAATTTCATGGCAAGTAGAAGTTTCAGAAAGCTGTGAAGTAACTTTTTTATCAGTTCCTGAAAATTCAATTTCTGAAGTATCTCTCTATCCAAATCCCGTCTCTGAACTATTATATTTTAAAAATCTACCTACTGGGGGGCATTCGATAACGGTTTATTCTATGCAAGGACAATTAGTTAAATTCAGTGATTTTTATTCGGAAAAATTAAATGTAGCAGCTTTAACTGGCGGGGTTTATTTTATTGAAGTATCAACTTCAGAAGGATTTAAAGAAATTATAAGATTTGTTAAAAGATAGAATCATTCTGAACCGATAGTAAGAACATGGTTTTTCTGATAAACCTGCACAAAGGTTGAACATATCAACCATTTAAAGAATCTATTAGAATACTGTCTAATGTACATTACAACTAGAACGGCTCGATTTTAATTTTTTTCAAACTTTGATCGCGAAAAAAATAACATTAATAATTACGCTCTTTAAATTAAATTTATCATTTTGCACAGATGTATAAAACCTTTGTAATTGGTGACATTCATGGCGGCTTACGAGCTTTAAAACAGGTTTTAGATTTGGTTCCAAAAGCTTCAGATGATCTGTATATATTTTTGGGTGATTATGTCGATGGTTGGAGTGAGGCTTCGGAAACAGTTGACTTCCTAATCGATTTTTCAAAAAAAAACAATTGTATTCTTTTACGTGGCAATCATGATGAACTGGTATACAATTTTCTGAAAGAAAAAAACAATAATCCCATGTGGCTTGCTCATGGCGGAGAGTCAAGTAAAAAAAGCTACGCAAAGCTTTCCGAAGAAAAAGTAAAAAGTCACCTGCTTTTTTACGAGGGATTGCAAAATTATTACATCGATTCTGAAAACAGATTGTACTTGCATGCTGGGTTTACAAACATGCACGGACCAGCTCACGAATATTTTAAAAACAGTGTTTATTGGGACCGAACATTATGGGAAATGGCTTGTAGCTTAGATCCTATGCTTTCTAAAACAGATGTTCATTATCCAAAACGGCTCCTGCTTTTTAATGAAATATTTATTGGCCACAGTCCTGTTACACGAATTGGAAAAACAGTTCCTGTAAATTGTGCAAACGTCTGGAACATAGATACGGGCGCGGCATTTAAAGGTCCATTATCAATTATTGATGCACACTCGAAAGAAGTGTGGCAGAGTGATCCCGTTTGGAAGTTATATCCTGAAGAAGCTGGAAGGAACAAATAAAAAACCGTCTTAAGAATCATCTTAAAACGGTTTTTGCATTTTCTAATATACAGAAATACTATAAATCGAACTTAATTCCTTGCGCTAAAGGCAATTCATCTGAATAATTTACGGTATTCGTTTGTCTTCTCATATATACTTTCCAAGCATCAGATCCTGACTCTCTTCCACCACCAGTTTCTTTTTCACCTCCAAAAGCACCTCCAATTTCCGCACCAGAAGTACCGATGTTCACATTTGCAATTCCACAATCTGACCCTGCATATGATAAGAATTTCTCTGCTTCCTTCATTTCATTAGTCATCACTGCTGAAGACAATCCTTGAACAACACCATTCTGTAACTCAATAGCATCTTCGATTTCACCTGAATATTTCATCAAATATAAAATAGGAGCAAAAGTCTCGTGTTGCACTATTTCATAGCTATTTTCGGCTTCAATAATAGCTGGCTTCACATAACATCCACTTTCAAATCCAGGTCCTTCTAAAACGCCTCCTTCAACCAATACGTTTCCACCTTCAGCTTTTGCTTTTTCAATTGCCGATAAGTATGCATTTACAGCATCTGTATCGATAAGTGGTCCAACATGTTTTGTTTCATCTAAAGGATTCCCAATTTTAATTTGTTTGTAAGCTCCAACAATAGCATCTCTTACTTTATCATAAACAGTTTCATGAATAATAAGTCTTCTAGTTGAGGTACAACGTTGTCCTGCAGTACCAACCGCGCCAAAAACGGCGCCTGGCACAACTACTTTTAAATCGGCTGTCGGTGTAATAATGATTGCATTGTTTCCACCTAACTCCAATAATGATTTTCCAAAACGTTCGGCTACTGTTGCGCCAACAATTCTACCCATTCTGGTAGAGCCCGTTGCAGAAACAAGAGGAATTCTAGTATCGGTAGTCATCATTTCACCTACTTTATAATCTCCATTTATGATACAAGAGATTCCCTCAGGAAGGTTATTATCTTTTAAAACTCCAGCAATAATATTTTGACAAGCTACTGTACAAAGAGGAGCTTTTTCTGAACCTTTCCAAACACAAACATCACCACATACCCAAGCAAGTGCTGTGTTCCAAGCCCAAACAGCAACTGGAAAGTTGAATGCAGATATTATTCCAACAACGCCTAATGAATGCCATTGTTCTCTCATTACATGACCAGGTCTTTCAGAAGGAATCGTCTGCCCATTTAATTGTCTTGACAAGCCAACCGCAAAATCACAGATATCGATCATTTCTTGAACTTCCCCATACCCTTCTTGCAATGATTTCCCCATTTCGTAAGAAACAAGTTGACCAAGAGGTTCTTTCAACTCTCTTAATTTATTTCCAAACTGACGAACAATTTCACCACGCTGTGGAGCAGGAATGGCTCTAAAAGTCTTAAAGGCTGCAGTCGCAGTTTCCATAACTTTCTCGTAATCTTCTTTTGAAGTTGTAGTAACTTTACCAATTAATTTTCCATCTACTGGAGAATATGAAGATATCGTATTCTCGCTAGAAAACCATTTATTACCTGTTGAAGTTCCAGGATTTAATTCTTTTATTCCTAATTTCTTTAATGCATCTTCAATTCCAAATGCAGTTGCAACAGTTGACATATATATTGTTTTTTTTCCTAATTAATAGGCTGCAAAGGTATGGAATCCTATGAAGAATTTAAAGGATTTACATATATGAAGTTCTGGTGGATATTGGCACTTTTTAATCCGCTGTAAATCGTGGATCTGTTTCCATAACAGTTCCACAACTGTCGCAAGTGCGATTCTTTTCAGAATTATAAAAATCTTTAAAATGTGGTAAAAAATCCTTTTCGACGTCAAGCAATTCAAAGTATACTTCGTGAATCTTATTGTTGCAGTTGTCACAAAACCAAAGTAGTCCGTCTTTATATCCCGAACCAGCTCTTTTTCTTTCAATAACTAATCCAATTGAGTTCTCTCCTCTAGCCGGAGAATGTGGCGTCTTTGCTGGATGAAGATACATATCTCCTGGACCTAATTCCATTACTTTTCGCTCCCCTTCATCTTGAACAATTACTTGAATATTGCCTTCTAGTTGATAAAACAACTCTTCTGTTTCATTATAATGATAATCTTTTCTTGCATTGGGACCTCCAACAACCATAACAATATAGTCTCCAGAATCTACGTAAAGATTCTTGTTCCCAACAGGGGGTTTTAATAAATCCCTGTTGTCCTCGATCCATTTGATAAGATTGAAAGGTTTTGAAATAGCCATTGCCTTATTTTTATGAGTTCACGTAAAAATAAG
>Ga0075467_10001032_pt1 | contig 22993 bp, 28 predicted proteins | sample DEB08_DNA_9_FD_75067 | JGI IMG/M metagenome (GOLD analysis project Ga0075467, IMG submission 75067) | Aqueous microbial communities from the Delaware River and Bay under freshwater to marine salinity gradient to study organic matter... | ecosystem: Environmental > Aquatic > Marine > Coastal ... | reverse complement strand
ATTTTATCCAAATCTTTATCATTATGTGCCTGGATATACTCCATCCAAATTTCAGTGACACTTACGTCGCCAGCTATTAAATTTAATTTTTCGCCTTTATCATTAAATTCGTAACCGATAACCGTTACTTCTTTGGTTGTACTTGTAGTTTTTTCAGCAGCCGGTTTACACGATATCAAAGCCATTGAAAGTAGCGTAAATAAGATGAACTTTTTCATTTGTGTTTTGATTTAAGTTTATTTAAAAAGTTGAATAAATTAGAGTAAGCTCTTCAGCAGGTAACATTTCTCTTGACTCTAAAAGGGCGCTCCAAGCTTTTTGGCTTAAAAAATCTTCAGCTAGTTTCAATCCTGTAGAGTTTTCCTTTTTCGTTGGAAAGTTAAAAGCTATGTGTGTTGCAGTCGATTCTAAAGCTTTAGTCACATCATTTGAACCAATCAATTCACTTAATCCCCAATACTTGATATAACCATCAAGAATTTGCTGTTGAGCAATTGGTTTCCAAACTGCAGTTTCGTAAGCAACAAAGTCTTCATTTTTTTGAGTCATATAATGGAAGGATGATTTATCGCCTATCTCCCACTCCAAGCCTCTCCATCCAGTAGAACTAACTAATTTGTAGGTTCTGCTTCTCATTTCTTTTACAATACCTTCATTAGAAAGCATTCTATTGATCGCTTTTGTGCTTTTTCCTTTAAACACTTTCTTTGCTACTTGCTCCCAATTATTTTGATCCATTTTGTCTTGTTCGGCATTTCTGCGAATCATTACAAAATATTGTGCCCAGCCGTCGTCACCCTCTCTTGGTGTTCTTTTCCATACGGACCATTGGGTTATGTATCCTTCGGCAACTAAGGCTTCATTTACCTTTTGCCAATTCTCTTCAAGTTTTAGGTAACTTTCTTCTTTTCCATCTTCTAAAAGCATCGCCAACATTGTTGTCGATTGTGCATAAGAAAATGTTGCTAGAAAAAATGCAATAATAAAAACAGTCTTTTTCATATAATAATAGTTTGTGGATTATAATAATCAAATATATGAAATGAATTGCGAAAAGCAAGTTTATTGTAAGGGTATCGAATCTCACAAATCAATAGAATAATGAAAATGAATTTAAAAAAAATGAAATATGATTTAAAAAAAAACAGATACACGGAAATCGTATTTATCCTACTATCTTTCTCTACGACTTCATACGAACAGAATAAAGCTTTAAATTTATATTCAAATAGACAGGAATGAAAACGGGAATGCAATTGTATAATGCTAGTGAATGCCAAATGAAACTAAAAGAACTCCATTTGGATTGGAAATTCGATGATAACGGAATTGAAAAAGAATTTCAGTTTCAAAATTTTGTGAAGGCTTTTGAATTTATGACTAAAGTTGCAGTTGTTGCCGAAGACAAAAAACATCATCCCGAATGGACTAATGTTTATAACAACGTACAGGTGCGATTAACAACACATGATTCTGGCGGAGTAACCGATAAAGATTTTGACCTGGCGCTTGCAATGGAGCAAATTTTGAGGAAATAAAAAACCCTCCATAAAGGAGGGTTTGATAGTGGTCTATTTATTTAAGAAAATGAATTTCTTTAAAACTACTCGATCGGTTAAATCTCGCAGCTTCATCATTTTTTGATAATTTTTATCAGCGTTTGAAGATGGCTGTGCACTTACTTTCAAAAAGTCAGAGTATTTGTCAAACCAATCAACCGTAAAGTGAGACCAAGCAATTTCAGTCCCAACTCTATCGATACGTTTTGATAAACTCCATCCTTTTCTAGGAGATCCTTTGGCTATTGATTTGGTTGTAGCTTTTTCTATATCTTCATAAGCTTTGTATTGGTCATGCTTAACTTTCATTAAGTTCATTACAGCAATATCCGGATAATCCGTTACACCTTCTTGTAGTACTTCGGCGACGTTAACAACTTGAGTTTCGAAAACAATTTTTCTGTTTTCACGATTTTTACTCGCCCAATCCATTAATTCCGATTGTGTCATATCCGTAAACTCTTCGGTCCATTTTTTACCTTCGTAGTCCTCATCCATTTTATCCATATCATATACAGCTACTACTAAGTGCGTAAAAGGACTTTGTGCACCATTAATAACTTTCCATACATGCCAGCCTAAAATTCGGCCATCGTCAATGTAATTCTGATTTAATCTTTGGTATTTCGTTTTTAAGTTTTGATCGTAAGCGTTGATGTTTTCGGCATCTACAAATGCAAAATCAAATGCAATGTTCTGTGAAAACATTTGCGTTGATAAAATCAAGGCAAAAACAAATAATAGTTTTTTCATTTTGAATATAGTTTAGTTAATACATTCAAATATAACATTATTAATTGCAAAATGCAAGTTTATTTTGAACACATAAAAATCAACTAACCAAATTCATAAAACAAAGTGTTAAGAGAATTGGCAGGAATTATTGAGTACAATAAGTAAGAGCAGAAAAACTTAGTGGAAGGTTATGAAATATATTTTGCAAATTAGAAAGCCGATTGCAAATCCAAGTCCAAACATAATAAAAACTTTAGCCTGAAAAACCCATTTAAAGAACCGCTCCCATGAATCAGGAATGAAGTTATTATTTTCATCAGTACTCTTTCCGTTCTTAGTTGCATAAATCGCATACGCGTAAACAATGCCCATAAATAGTGCAAAAACGATTAATAAATATAGTATTTCCTTCATTAGGATATTTTTATATACAATGTACTTATTATATTCCGTAAAACCACTTTAGTAATCCCTAGATTTCATGTCAGCACAATTCAATTGTATATTTTCAAGGCATAACTTATTGGTTGAGAGGTTTCAATCCAAATAGGTCTTACAAAATCAAAAAAAAGTTTATAGGAATATGGTAGAAATCATATCATGGGTTCTAGAAAGCGTTTTTAGTTTTCATAAAAAGTTATTGAAGATTAACTAGTTTTCAGAATGGGTTAATTTTGTGTTTAGAGATAAAAAGTGTCTCTTTGTAAATGATTAAATTAAAATATTTGGGACTATCCATTGGGATTTTTGGGTGCCTTTTTAAGCTAATGTCTTGGGCTGGTGCAAGTATTTTACTAATCATTGGCTTATCATTATTAGGTGTCTATTATCTAATGAAGGTCTTTGAAAAGTGAAGCAATCGTTTTTAAATAGCTTCTGTGATTAAAAAACGACCAAAAATCCGTTTGTATTAATTTTTAAACAGATTACATGTTGTGGAATTAGTAGAATGGTAGTAAAACAGTTTGAATCCCTCTATAATGAAGAAAACAAATCATTAAAAGTCAATTATTTAGATTTATTAAACTTTCGAGAAGTTTCATCTAAACTATTGGAGGTTTTTCAACTAGTACATCAATCGACTCAATTTTTAGTTATAAAAAACGGGATTTCCGTCTATGATGAACCTCATTATGACGATTAATAAAGTAAACTTATCGAAATACACTTTACCTAAGTTCAAATAAGCTACTAATGAAGTAAGTGAAGACTTACCTTTGTTTATTGATTAAGTTAATTAGCATACTTAAATAAATACTTTAAATATAACCAAAGCATAAATCACAAAACGAGCATATCGGAAAAGCGACCACATTAAATAATATTTAAAATTGTATTTTATAAAGCCCGAGGCGAGGCTTACTAAAGAGTGCGGTATTGGACTGATTGCGCCTAACAACACGAAAAGACCTCCCCATTTTCTTAAATTCACAATATGTTTTGCAATTTTATTTTCAATATGACTTTTTATGCTAGGAATTAAAAACACTCGCCCCCCAATAAGGTAAGAAATGATTCCTCCAACGTATGAAATAGTAGCCAGTATCAACAAATATAACCAAGGGTTAGTTGATTTTGAGGCCCAAGCAATAAAAACTTCTGGAGGAATTATTCCTAAAATAGTTTCCGAAGTTAAAAAAAATGAAAATATAAATGTAGCCGAATAAGAAGATACCAAGTGATTAAGCAGGGAGTTAAAATCTAAAACGAAAACCTCAAGCCCTACTAGAAATATAATAAAAACAATTATTGCGACACTGCCTTTAAAAGCGGTGTTTTTTAAAAAAGAATAAAATTTTGTTATTTTATAATAGCGATTGAGTAGAACCAATCGTTTATTTAAACTATGAATGGATTTCAAATTATTTTTAAAAATTTTGTACATTATTAAAAAATATAGTTAGGCTGATGTCACTTAACCCAGATATATATTATTTTTAGAATTGTTAAAAACCTGTTACTCTTAAATGTTTCATCTGCTTTTATAAATTTTAAATTGATAACAAAGGTAATGAACTTTTCATATTACAATTTCTGTAAACTGTAAATTCATAATAGGCTTTTTGCATTAAAAAAACGAAGGTCTTTAACAGGATTATTTGAAGGAATTAAAAGTTTTAGGGTAAAAGGATGTTATATCAATTTAGTTCTTTTTCATTTAAACCACAAACATATCATCTTCAGTAAGTTCTACAATACACTTTACCTAAGCTGAAACAGGAAGTAGATGAGGTTGATGATTTGCCATTGTTAGTGGGGTAAAAGTAATATTTTACTTGTTAAAAGAAGTGCTTAATTAACAATTCATTCTTTGAAGAATTCTTCTTTGGATATCTCAAATCCAATAATTTTTTTTGCACCTGCGGAATAATAAAACTGTAAAAATTCTTCATTATTTAAATAAATTGGAATCCGTTTTGGAGATTCGGAATACATTTTGAGATTATAATATTGATACACAAAATGTCCTACAGGTAAATTTTTAAATGTGTAGGATTCTTTTGCACGAATATAGACGTGAGATATATAATGCCTTCCGCCATCTCGTAAAGTAACAATTACATCATCAGTTATTGTATTTGATACTGTTAATGAAGAGAAAGAAACTGTATTTATCTGCTCTAATGGGTATTTGTCACTAAATATTTTGTCTCCAGTAGAAGGGCGTTGAGCAAAAACATAATTGCCACAAACTAAAATAAATAGAAAAAAAAATTTTACCATAACACAATTTACAATAAATAAAATTATTCGGTATGTATGGAACAATTACATTTCAATAACAGGCATACCTCTTCAGTAGGTTCAGGTACTTTCTTTGAAATTAATTGATATATTAAAGTAGTAAATGGAAAGATTCAGTACTTCGTTAAAGGGCAGATAGTTACACCAAATGAGTACTATAAGTTCAGAAGTGAAATATCAAATAAATAGAATGATTCGTTACCCCATTTGTTACCCCAAAAAAAAAGAGACAGCGTTAACTGTCTCTTTATAAGGGTGGAAGAGCGGTCTCGAACCGCCGACCTCCTGAACCACAATCAGGCGCTCTAACCAACTGAGCTACAACCACCGTTTATGCGGCAAATTTAATACTTTTTTTGACCTCTCCAAAGCCTAAAAAAAGAATTTAAAATAAATTAGTAAACGACTGAATTACAGGCACTCGTTCGACTGTAAAACCTTCGGCTGCCTCTACTCCGCTCAATCTCCCTAAGTTTTGAGCACGATATCGAACACTATCCAAGAAATTCTTACTACTTATAGGAGTTTGAGGAGCTTTACTATTCGAATCAAAAAACTGACTCTTATAAGCCTGAATAGCTTCCATTTTGTGTTCTATAAAAGGCGACACATCGACAACAAAGTCAGGCTCAATGTCCTTCCATTGGATGTAGTGATAAACTTGTTTCGGTCTCCAAGCAGCTTGATTCTTTCCTTCTGCATCCTGTGTCACTATCTTAGACAGCCCAGACAAAAAACAAGCATGACTGACTAAGTCACTCCCTTTTGCATGGTCTATATGCCGATCGTCTATTGCATTACACAAGACAACATCAGGTTGATGTTGCCGAATGAGTCTGATGACTTCCAACTGATGTGCTTCATCATTCACAAAAAAACCATCACGAAAGCCTAAGTTTTTCCGGAAAGAAACCCCTAAAACGGAAGCGGCGTTTGTTGCTTCTTCTTTTCGAATTGCTGCAGAACCTCTTGTGCCTAATTCTCCTTGTGTCAAGTCAACAATTCCAACACTTTTACCGGTTGCAATTGCAGACAGAATACTACCTGCACAACCCAATTCTACATCGTCAGGATGGGCGCCAAAAGCAACTATATCTACTTTCATTTTTTTGATTTTGTTAATGCCTCGTTAATATCGTCTTTCAAATCGTCGATGTGTTCAATTCCAGTAGAAAAACGAATCAAATTATCCTGAATTCCTTGAATAACTCGGTCTTCTTCACTCAACAAGGCATGTGAGGTTTTCGACGGAATGGTGAGGGTACTCTCTATGCCTGCCAAACTCATTGCTGGCACAATTAGTTGAAGTGCTTTCTGAAACAAGTCGAGATCGTGGGAAGTATTCAACTCAAAAGATAACATACCACCAAAACCATGCATTTGCTCTCGTGCAAGTTCATGATCGGGATGACTTTTCAAACCAGGGTAATAAACAGCATCAATGGACGGTTTTTCCAATAGAAATACAGCTAATGCCTTTGCATTCTCGTTTTGTGCTCGAACGCGAAGCGAAAGTGTTTTAATGCTGCGCTCTAAGAGCCAAACGGTATAATCACTTAGATTACCTCCTAAGTTTTTTGCCATTTGAAAAACAACATCCATTTGCTTTTCAGATCCTACAACTGCTCCAGCTGAAATATCACTGTGACCGCCTAAATATTTTGTTGCACTATGAATGACGATGTCGATACCAAAAGCAATTGGATTTTGGTTGATGGGAGATGCAAACGTATTGTCGATCATGCTGATCAATCCTTTCTTCTTAGCGAGTACTCCTATCGCTTTTAAATCAACGATTTTCATCAATGGATTACTCGGACTCTCAACATAGATAACCTTTGTATTTGGTTGTATTTGGGCTTCAAAATCAGAAGCTAATAAACCTGAAGTAAAAGAATATTCTATTCCAAACTTATTGAACTCTTCGACAATTAGATTGGTCGTACCGCCATAAAGATCCAGCTGAAGAACAATATGATCTCCAGACCGTAAGTGAGACAAAAGCGCTGTAGAAACTGCCGCCATGCCAGAACCAAAAATAAGGCCTTGCTCAGCTCCTTCAAGTGCTGCTATTTTTTGTGCTAAACCAACCTGATTAGGCGTGTTGAAATAACGAGGATAGCGTTTCTCATCTACCGCATCAAAGGCATAAGCCGTTGACATATATAGGGGCGAGATAACGCCTTGATGCTGCAAGTCTTTGAGTTGACCCTCGTGTACACACAACGTATCTATTTTGTTTTTTTTCATGCCAAATTTACTTTGTGATCCAGGCGATAACCTCAGGGTCATCTGGAAGTGTTTTAGGATCAATTACTTTTTCTAAAACTCCGTCTTCGTTCAATAAGTACTTCTGAAAATTCCAACTTACTTTGGAGTCCATCACTCCATTTTTATCCTTATCGGTTAAAAAGGCATAGACAGGATGTTTATCTTTCCCTTTGACATCGATCTTAGACATCATCGGAAAAGTTACGCCGTAATTAGCTTCACAAAAAAGAGCTATTTCTTCTTCCGAGCCTGGCTCTTGAAATAAAAAGTTGTTTGCTGGAAAACCTACAATTACAAATTTATCGGACCCGTAAGCCTCATATATTGCTTGCAATTGTTTGTATTGCGGTGTTAATCCACATTTAGATGCCGTATTGACAACCATTACTTTCTTCCCCTTTAGGGAAGAAAGATCGAAAACATTACCTGAAATATCTTCGACTGAAAACTGATGTATACTCTGACTCATGTTTGTTTTGTTTTGTGCCCCTACAAGATACGATAAAAATAAGGCGAATAATAGTACTGTGTTTTTCATTTTTTGGTTTTTGTACAGATGAATTTCTGAGTGAAAGTACATAATTTATTGCAGCTTTAAAACAAGAACAGTTTTGTAACTTTTGTTACTTCTTACCTCCAAATTTCTTGCTAATATTGCTTTTCAATTAATAATATATTTATGGACTACATTTTGAATCCTTGGCCTTGGTTTGTATCAGGACCTTTAATTGCTACGGTGATGTTTCTTTTGGTTTCCTTTGGAAAAACATTTGGCATGTCTTCTAACTTGCGAACGCTCTGCTCCATTGGCGGTGCTGGAAAAATTACTTCTTTTTTTGATTTCGATTGGAAAGAACACCAGTGGAATCTCTGGGTAGTTGCCGGAAGTATTATCGGGGGTTTTATTGCGGTGCAATTTCTAAGCAACACAGCTGCAATCGATATTAATCCAGATACACTTGCTGTGCTTTCTGAATATGGTTTTGCAGCACCTCAAAATAATCTAGTGCCTGCTGAACTGTTCTCTTTAGAAGCACTTCAAAACCCATACAACTTGACTTTACTGATTCTCGCTGGATTCATGATTGGATTTGGAACTCGATATGCAGGAGGCTGTACTTCGGGACACGCAATAACAGGCCTGAGTAACTTACAGCTTCCATCGCTCATAGCGGTTATTGGTTTTTTCATCGGTGGTCTCCTTATGACACATGTATTTTTTCCCTTTATTTTTTAAATTATGAAAGCAATAAAATTTTTATTTACTGGAATTTTCTTTGGTATTGTCCTAACCAAATCTGAGGCAGTCTCTTGGTATCGAATTGTAGAAATGTTTCGATTTGAATCCTTTCATATGTATGGGATTATCGGGAGTGCAGTAATTACAGGAGTTGTTTTACTTCAGTTGAGCAAACGATTTAAAATGAATACGACAGAAGGAAATCCTATAGCTTTACCAGAGAAAGCAAAACTGTACAAAAAAGCTCTTTTTGGAGGTAGTATTTTTGGATTAGGTTGGGCTTTGGCTGGTGCTTGTCCAGGACCCATGTTCATTCTTTTTGGAGCTGGCTACTACAGCATCAGTATTGTAATACTTGCATCCCTCTTAGGAACTTTTGTTTACGGTTTGGTAGCGCACAAACTTCCTTAAACCAATTCTGCTGATAACGCTGCTTTGAGCAAGGAAGAACAACGAGGTTCCAAATCTTTAAAGGAGCCTGTTTTTACGGTACACTTTCCGCTGTAATGAACTATGTAGGCACACTGTTCTGCTTGTTCAAGGGTGTGATCACAATATCGTATTAAACAGTTGATGACATGATCAAAGGTGTTTACATCGTCGTTATGCAAGACGATCTCATGCTCTTTGGATGTAAGAACATCTACTTGCTCTTGCTCTTTATGTTCTGGGTTTGTAGCCATTTTATTGTTTAGTAAATTTAACTGCAACCCAATTTTCTCTTTCTAAATGTGATGTGTATTCTAACTGAACAGAAGCACAAACACGCTTGATGTCTTCGATGTCTGCAGCATAAAAACCACTGAGTAAAAGGATACCTTTTGTATTTAAACAAGAAGCATAGGTTGGAATATCGTGTAACAAAACATTCTTATTGATGTTTGCTATAATCACATCGTACTTTTTTCCAACCAACAAACGCGCATCTCCTTCATAAGCCTGAATGGTTTTGCAAGCATTCAACAAAGCATTCTCCTGAGTGTTTTCAAAACACCAAGGCTCTATATCAATTGCATCGGCAGAACGGGCTCCTTTCTTGACTGCTAAAATTGCCAAAACACCGGTTCCACAACCCATGTCTAAAACAGAGGCTCCTTCCAATTCTAGATCCAAAATATGCTGCAACATCATATAAGTGGTTTGATGATGCCCAGTTCCAAAACTCATTTTTGGTGTAATAATCAGCTCGTAGTCGGCAGCAATTGGCTCGTGAAAATCAGCGCGTACTGCACAGCGATTGTCTACTACAATTGGCTTGAAATCGGATTCCCAAACTTCATTCCAGTTTTTTGGCGCTATGGTATTTGTGGTATATTCAATTGAAAATTCAGGATTCTTAAGAAGAGTAACTTCTTGCAAAGACTCTTCTTTAAAATCTATTTGTGGTATATAGGCTTCTAACCCTTGTTCTAATTCAACAAAACTTTCAAATCCAATTTGAGCTAATTCTGCCATCAAGATTTCACTAGTTGGTTGGACTGGTTCAAGTGTAAAGAGAAGTTGAACGTATGTGGTTGACATTAGATTGATTTAATGATTGTTGTGAAATCTGCTGCACTAAGAGCTGCACCGCCAATAAGGCCGCCATCTACATCTTGCTTAGAAAAAATCTCTTGTGCATTACCTGGTTTTACACTTCCTCCGTATAGGATAGAAACGTCATCTGCCAAAGCAGCATCATACTGATCTTGTACCAAACCTCTAATAAATGCATGCATTTCTTGCGCCTGTTCTGGAGAAGCCGTTTCGCCTGTCCCAATTGCCCAAACAGGTTCGTATGCTAAAACAATCTTAGACCAAGCCGCAGCTGGTAGTGCAAATAAGGCATTGGCGATTTGAGATTTTACAACATTAAAGTGATTGTCCGATTTGCGATCTTCTAGTTCTTCGCCAAAGCAAAAAACTACATCCATATCATGATCCAATGCGTTGGTAACTTTCTTAGCTAAGGTTGCATCATTTTCACCAAAATAAGCTCTGCGTTCTGAATGACCTAAAATAACCGTTTGAATTCCTACACTAGACAACATAGCAGGAGAAACCTCTCCAGTATAAGCTCCAGAAGTAGCTTCGTGCATATTCTGTGCTGCAACCTCAATTCCTGAATCAGATGTTAAAGCAACCGCTTGAGCTAAATGTACAAATGAGGGCGCAATGATAACTCGGGTAGTCCCAAAGTCACCATGAGCTTTTAAAGCATCAATTAGGGTGCTTGTCTCAGCTTGATCATTATTCATTTTCCAGTTTCCGGCTACAATTTTAGAACGCATAGTGTTTCTTTTTTAAGTTAATTTAAAATGGTTTTGCTTGTGGGTCGATGACCACATAAAGTAAGTCGACAAAGATATTGATTATAATGAATAAAGTGGCTATGATTAGTACAGATCCCATCACAACGGGTATGTCAAGTGTATTCAATGCTGTAACTATTTCTTTTCCAATACCCCGCCATCCAAAAATATATTCCACAAACACAGCTCCGGCAAGCATAGACGCAAACCATCCAGACACTGCAGTGATTACTGGATTCAATGAATTTTTCAAAGCATGCCGGTATATTATCGACAAGGGCGATAAACCTTTGGCTTTGGCCGTACGTATATAATCTTGGGTCATCACTTCAATTAATCCGCTTCGAACCAGCTGAACTATGACAGCCAAAGGGCGAATTCCCAGCACAAAAGCCGGTAGGATTAGATTCTTAAGTTGCAGTTGAGACCCTTCTCCGTAATCGTCTAATTCATACAAACTCCCTGTCATATTCAAATGGGTATACTCACTCAGCAAATAACCAAAAATCCATGAAAAAAGAATTGCACTAAAAAAAGAGGGGACACTCATGCCAACAGTGCTCAATAGCTGAATACTCGTGTCGAGCCAGCTACCTTTAAAAATCCCTGCAATAATTCCAAAAACAAGGCCTAATATAATTGCAATTCCAATAGAAGCTACTGCTAAAATAATGGTGTTAGGCAAAGTTTCGAATATGATGGTTTGTACTTTCTTACCCTGACGTTGATAGGAGGTTCTCAAGTAGGGAGTCTTTAAAATTAAATCAACTCTTGAAAATGATAAAAGTAAAATTCCACCGTATTTCGATTGGGTATAGAACGTAAAGTCGTCTGGATTTTTGGAATGAAAAGAAAGTGGTGCAAGATCATTCAAGTAGATTAAATATTGCTTTCCAATGGGCATATCGAAGCCGTACTTCTTTTTAACCTTCAACAATTGAACCTCTGTTGCATTTTGATCCAATACCATTTGAGCTGGATCGCCTGGCAATACATTGAATAAAAAAAATACTACAGTGGCTACCCCAAAAAGAGTTAGCAATCCGCTGATGATTTTTTCTATAATAAAAGTGAGCATGGTTTATGAATCCAAATGAATCAAAGCAAAAACAGCATAATTAATCATGTCCTGATAATTTGCATCGATGCCTTCGCTTACAAGTGTCTTCCCCTGATTGTCTTCAATCTGTTTTACACGTAATAGTTTTTGAAGAATAAGGTCCGTTAAAGAACTTACGCGCATTTCTCTCCAAGCTTCTCCATAATCATGATTTTTATCCTTCATGAGCTGAAAGGTTTCGGCAAGGTGCTTTTCATACAATTCGGTTGCTTTTTGTGGATTCAAATCGGGCTGTTCGGCAACTCCAAGCTCCAATTGAATCAAGGCCATCAAAGAATAATTGATAATTCCAATAAATTCGCTAACCTGTCCTTCTTCAATTTTTTGCTCCTCAAGATCTTGTATACTCCTGATTCGTTGTGCTTTAATGTAAATTTGATCGGTAAGCGAAGGCAATCTAAGGATTCTCCAAGCTGCGCCATAATCCTTCATCTTATTGATAAACAAATCCTTACACGTATTGGTAATCTGTTGATAATGTGCTTGAGTAGATTTCATAGGTATAGCAAATATGTGTAAATTTCGTTTAATTTTTTATCTCTTTCAAATATTCCGAAAAAAGTTATTCATGAATACTAAACACCACATGACCATTAATTGCCGAGGCACTCTAGTAGATTTGTCTAAACCCAAAATAATGGGGATTTTAAATCTTACACCTGACTCTTTTTTTGATGGCGGTAATCACAACAGTATCGATGCGGCCTTAGTTCAATGTGAAAAGATGATTAACGAAGGTGCAGCTTTTTTAGATGTTGGCGCATACAGCTCCAAGCCTGGAACTGAAGAAGTTTCTGAAGAGGAAGAATTGAAACGGCTACTACCGACATTCGAAAAACTAAAGTTTGAATTTCCTCAGGCACTTTTTTCTATTGATACCTTTAGATCAAAAGTTGCAGCCCTAACTATCGATCGTGGTGCTGCGCTAATCAACGATATATCAGCTGGGGCATTTGATACTGAGATGTTAACTACGGTCGGAAAACACCAAGTGCCCTTTGTAGCCATGCACATGCAAGGCAAACCAGCAACCATGCAACAGCAACCCAAGTATACAAATGTAGTCGATGAAGTTGTTTTTTTCTTTTCAAAAAAAATTAAAGAAGCCCAAGCTGCGGGAATCAACGATATAATCCTTGATCCTGGATTTGGATTTGGAAAAACCAAAGAGCATAATTTTGAGTTACTCAAACAACTAGAAACCTTTCAATGTTTTGATGCACCTGTACTTACAGGTGTTTCTAGAAAATCTATGATCTATAAAACATTGAATATAAAAGCAGAAACAGCGCTAAACGGAACTACGGTCTTGCACACCGTTGCTCTTTCCAAAAAAGCGCAAATACTTAGAGTACATGATGTCAAAGAAGCAAAAGAATGTATTGATTTATTAGAAGCGCTTCAATAGTTTTTCTAATTTTACAAAAAACCACTATGCCTTGGATGGCCTAAATTTCTTAGAAATCAGCTTTATTGACGTAACCGATATCATCTTGGTAGCGGTTTTACTTTACTATTTATACAAATTAGTGAAAGGAACTGTAGCGATCAATATCTTCCTTGGAATTGTTATCATATACCTTATCTGGGTATTGACCGATGCGCTAAACATGGATGTTCTAAGTAATATTCTTGGCAAATTCATCAGTGTTGGATTCTTTGCTTTGATTGTTGTTTTCCAACAAGAAATACGGAAATTTCTCCTCCTACTAGGTTCTACAAATTATACGAGCAGAAAAAGTTTGATCCGTTACTTCAATTTCTTAGGACAACAAAATGATGTGGTTAAATTAGATTTATCCCGCCTGACCAGCGCTTGTGAAAAAATGGCAAGCGAAAAAACAGGGGCAATCATTGTACTTGAGCGCTCCAATTCATTAGACTTTCTCAAAAATACAGGTGATAAAACTGAAATAAAACTTTCCTCTCAGATTTTAGAAACCATTTTCTTTAAAAACAGCCCACTTCACGATGGTGCAATCATAATCAAAGACAACATCATAACCGCAACACGGGTCGTTCTTCCGGTATCCGAATCGACTTCAATTCCAAAAAATTATGGGCTACGTCATAAAGCTGGTGCTGGAATTTCTGAAAAGACAGATGCTTTGGTTATTGTTGTTTCGGAACAGCGCGGATTAATTACCTATATTAAAGATGGTGAGTTCATCAACTTTACTTCAATTGATAAGTTGAAGAGGACTCTGAGCGAAGACTTATCGTTCTAAGATTCAACCTCAGAAAACTGAACTTGATGTAGCTTTTGATAGTACCCATTCTTCTTATTCAACAGTTCTTTGTGGGTTCCAATCTCAACAATCAAACCTTGATCCATCACAACAATTCGATCTGCATTCTGAATAGTCGCCAAACGATGCGCAATGATGAGCGATGTTTTTCCTTTGGTAATGGTCTCTGTTGCTGTCTGAATCAATTCTTCTGAATAAGAATCTACGGAAGAAGTTGCTTCGTCCAAAACCAAAATAGTAGGCTTTGAAAGAAAGGCTCGTAAGAAAGCAATCAGTTGTCGCTGACCAGCCGACAACATAACGCCACGTTCCTTTACGTTATATTGATAACCACCGGGCAAAGAGTTGATGAACTCGTGAACACCAATTTCCTTGGCAGCTTTTTGAACCTGTTCTAAACTAATCTTAGGATTGTAGAGCGTAATGTTGTTATAAACGGTATCGGCAAAAAGAAATACATCTTGTAAAACCACAGCCACATGCATTCGTAAATCTGAAAGGGCATAATCACGAATAGACGTTCCATCTATCTTGATATCTCCAGAATCAAATTCATAGAATCGAGAAAGCAGGTTGATTATGGTAGACTTACCTGCTCCGGTTGCTCCTACAATAGCTACGGTTTCGCCGGGAAGAACTTGTAAATCGATTCCTTTCAGCACTTCTTCTCCTTTAATGTATGAAAAATGAAGTTGTTCTAAATCGATTTTTCCAGCCATTGTTTGAGCCGTAAAGGTGCCTTTATCTTCAATTTGACTTTCGGTTTCTAAAATTGCAAAAACACGGTTGGCGGCTACCATTCCCATTTGTAATGTATTAAATTTATCTGCAATCTGACGGAGTGGACGAAAAAGCATTTGTGATAACTGAATGAATAAAAAGATAGTACCCAACGAAATACTCCCGCCGGCAATAACATTCAATCCACCATACCAAACCAATAATCCAATAGTAACGGATGTTGAAATTTCCGCAACAGGGAAAAAGATGGAGTTGAACCAAACCGTTTTCAACCAAGCTTTTTTATGCTTTTCATTGATTCCCATAAAGGTTTTTTGCTCAATAATTTCACGATTAAAAAGCTGAACGATTTTCATTCCACTAATGCGTTCCTGTACAAAGGTGTTTAAATCTGCAACCTGTTTACGAACATCTTCAAAAGCTTTTTTCATGGACTTCTGAAATACGCGTGTTGCATATAAAATAACCGGTAAAACCGAAAAAACAATGAGTGATAGCTTCCAATTCACAAAAAGCATAACGCCAACAACAATCCCCATTTTCAATAAATCGGCGATGATCATAAACAATCCCTGACTAAAAATACTGGCGATGGTTTCTATATCACTAACCGATCGCGTCACTAAACGCCCAACAGCTGAAGTGTCATAATAGGCCATTTTAAAACGGATTAGCTTTTGAAACAATTCAACCCGAAGGTCTTTTACGATCATTTGCCCCAGCCAATTCGCGTAATAAATAAAAATGAACTGAAAAACAACCTCCAAAATCAAACTGAGTAGCATTAGAAGTGAAAAAAACACCAAACCATCGTAATCTTTAGGAGTAATATAATCGTCAATAACGATTTTAAGTAAATAAGGACTTAGTGTAGAGAAAACAGAAAGCAAAATCGCAGATAATAGGACGAAATAATACGTTAACCGATAAGGATTAGAATAATCCATCAATTTACTTAATAACTTTATATCAAATACTTTACCGTTAACTTTTGCCATTTATATAGTACGTTTCTTTTGGGTATTGAATGTTTGTAAGATACAACCCTTGTGCTGGTACTGAAAGTCCCGCATTACTTCTTTTTTTACTTTTTATAATTTCTCCAAAAGCAGCTATGGTAATTTTACCCGTCCCAACATCCAATAGAGTTCCTACAATAGCTCGAACCATATTCCGTAAAAAGCGATTTGCCGTGATGGTAAAAACATAGCCACCTTCTTTAGGTACCCATTGTGCATGCTGAATATCACAAAAAAATGTTTTTACTTCGGTATGTATTTTTGAAAATGCTTCAAAATCTTTGAACGTTTGCATCAGCTGGGCTGCTTCATTCATTTTTTCTAGATCAAGCACATCTCGAACATAATAGGTTAGTCCCTGCGAAAATGGGTTTTTATTTGCGTCTATATGGTATTCATAGGTTCTCCAAGTAGCGTCAAAACGTGCATGAGCATCAGATTTCACGGCCACAACAGAATGAATTACAATATCAAAATTGAGGTATTGATTGATCAGATAAACTAAGTTATCTTGTAATTCCTCTGGAACATCTGCGTCAAAATGGGCAACCATCAATCGGGCGTGGACACCAGTGTCAGTTCGTCCGGCTCCCGTTACCTTTATGGGAGTTCGTAGCACCGTGCTTAGTGCTTCTTCCAAAACCTCTTGCACACTAATAGCATTCGGTTGGCATTGCCATCCGTGAAACGGGGTTCCTAAATAAGATAGATTGATGAAATAACGCACTTAAATTCTTTGGTGCAAAGATATCAGAATATCATAACAAGCAAAAGAATATCATCAATTGCTGACATTTGGTTTTAACTAGCATTGTTCAAAATCTAAAAAATACTTTCTACAAGTCTTTTGAACAATAAGAATTATTTCACGTGTTTATTTAAAGTAAATTGCAATGAAGTATGATTTAAACCATCATTTGGTAAAATATAGAAACACAACCTAAACACCTTTACTAAGCATTTGAAAAAAATACTCCTCCTCTCTGACACCCACAGTCACATAGACAATCGCATTTTAAGTTATATTGAACAGGCAGACGAAGTTTGGCATGCCGGCGATATTGGGAACCTCAGTGTAACCGATGCTATTGAAAAAATAAAGCCCCTGCGTGCAGTATATGGAAATATCGACGGACAAGAAGCACGTGTACGTTTTCCAGAGTTTCAACAATTTTACTGTGAAAAAGTAGCTGTACTGATGACTCATATTGGAGGAAGCCCTGGGCGTTATAACCCCAAGGTACGAGCTGTATTGAGTAGATCATTTCCAAAACTTTTTATTTGCGGGCATTCCCACATTCTAAAAGTAATGCAAGACAAAAAATACAAGCATCTATACATGAATCCAGGAGCAGCAGGTATTCAAGGGTTTCATAAGGTACGAACGATGTTGCGCTTTGAAATCGATGGAGATCAAATTCAAAACCTAGAAGCTATAGAGTTGGGAATGCGAGGCGTAGTTAAAGATTAACGTAAACGATCTACAGACCGAATCAAAGCCTCATCTTTTTTGATGTATCTATTGGTTAATAGAAGGAATATCCAGCTCAAAAACACAAGAGCAGAATGAATGAGCAACGATTCCTTTAAAGTTTCAAATTGCTCAAAGACTTGAGTAATTATAAATGCTTCGTACCCTACAGAACTGAGCAATATAAATGTATTCAATCGAATTTGAACCTTGCGTTTAGAAAACAAAAACAAGCTTACAAAAGCAAGAACTGCGAAGAGATAAGGTGTGTAGCTAAGAATCCATTGAAGGGTATTGGAATTTACTTCAAACGGTATCGAAAAACGCAGGCTATACAGGAGCGTTATGGAGATAAAACCAAGTGTATATAGAGATTGAATTCTTTGCAGCATTATTATTTTTTTTCAAAATTAAAGATTTTTCATTGAGGGTTATATTTTTTTCGTATTATTGTTGAAGCAATCTACAAACTCAAAGATTGTTCTTCAACAAAACTTCACATTTACTGGGATTCTACCAAGTAAATCAATTTCACAAAAAGAATGTACGAAATATCAGAATTAAAGAGTAAAAAACTACCTGATTTACAAATCATAGCCAAGTCAATTGGTGTAAAGCGGATTACAGGTCTCAAAAAGATGGATTTGATTTATCAAATCATTGATTACGTTTCTGCAAATCCCGACGCAATAAAGAGTGCGCCCATTGCACCAGCTGCAGCGTCAGCACCAACTACTCCAAAAGAAGAAGTGGTTAAAGTGAAAAAAGCAAGTGTAAGAAAACCCAAACCGCCTAAAGCGCCGAAGGTTGAAACAAAAGAAGACACTACTGATGCAACAGTAAGTTCAGAGTCTTCATCCAAAGAAAAGAAAGAACCAACTCAGCCTAAAAGAAATAATCCCGAGAAGCCAAAAACTCAAAATCAAAACGGGAACCCCAATCAAAAACCAAATCCCAATCAGAAACAGAACGGGAATCCCAATCAAAAACAAAACCCAAACCAAAACCCAAATCAGAAGCCGAACCCAAATCAGAAGCAAAACCCGAATCAAAACCCAAACCAAAATCCAAACCAGCGAAAGAACAATAACCCCAACCAAAAGAACAAAACTCCAGGAGAACCTAATCATAATAAAGACAAACGCAACCGTTATCGCGAACCTGATTATGAATTCGAAGGGATTATTGATTCTGAGGGAGTTTTAGATATCATGATTGAAGGATATGGTTTCTTAAGGTCTTCTGACTACCATTACCTTTCCTCCCCTGATGATGTTTATGTTTCGCAATCTCAAATTCGTTTATTTGGTCTTAAGACTGGAGATACGGTACTTGGAACTGTTCGTCCACCCAAAGAAGGAGAAAAGTATTTCCCTTTAATTAAAGTAAATAAAATCAATGGTCTTGATCCTAAAGTAGTCCGTGATCGAGTTTCTTTTGAACACCTTACCCCGCTTTTCCCACAAGAAAAATTTAAGCTAGCAGAAAAACAAAGTACCATTTCAACTCGAATTATCGACCTCTTCTCTCCTATCGGGAAAGGACAACGTGGAATGATTGTTTCGCAACCGAAAACGGGTAAGACCATGTTGCTTAAAGATATTGCAAATGCTATCGCAGCCAATCACCCTGAAGTGTATCAAATCATTCTTTTGATTGATGAACGTCCAGAGGAGGTAACTGATATGCAACGTAACGTAAAAGGAGAGGTTGTTGCTTCTACTTTTGACGAACCTGCAGATAGACACGTTAAAGTGGCTAATATTGTTTTAGAAAAAGCAAAACGTTTAGTAGAATGTGGTCATGATGTTGTAATCCTCTTAGACTCCATCACCCGTTTAGCTCGAGCATATAACACCGTTCAGCCTGCATCAGGAAAAATATTGAGTGGGGGTGTTGATGCTAACGCGCTACACAAACCAAAACGTTTCTTTGGAGCTGCCCGTAATATTGAAAATGGAGGCTCTTTATCAATCATTGCTACTGCATTGACAGAGACTGGATCTAAAATGGATGAAGTTATTTTTGAAGAATTCAAAGGAACTGGAAATATGGAACTTCAATTGGAACGTAAGATTTCCAACCGACGTATTTTCCCGGCCATAGACTTGATTTCGTCGAGTACAAGACGTGATGACATCTTATTGGATGAAAACACCGTAAAACGCATGTGGATCATGCGTAAGTACCTTGCCGACATGAATCCAGTAGAAGCCATGGAGTTCATTAACGATCGCTTTAAAAGAACTAAAAACAACGAAGAGTTTTTGATCTCGATGAATACCTAGATCTAAACCTTTTATAAGACAAAAAGTGCTATCTGACGATAGCACTTTTTTTAGGTCTTAAATCCACCTTAAAAGACCATTAGAGCACAACTGGATCTCGACTTACAATCCATTCAGTTCGTTTGTACAATTGTGTAAAACGAAGGCAAAAAAAAAGTGCTATCTAATTGATAGCACTTTTTTAAATGAATTCTGATACAACTATAGAGCAGAAACATGTTTAGTCAATTTTGACTTCAAGTTAGCCGCTTTGTTAGCGTGTATGATGTTGTTCTTAGACAATTTGTCTAACATTGAGATAACGCTCTTAAGCAATACATCAGCTTCTTTACGATCAGTAAGTTCTTTTAACTTTTTGACAGCGTTACGTGTTGTTTTGTGTTGAAAACGGTTACGTAATCTTTTCTTGTCGTTTGATCTAATTCTCTTTAATGCAGATTTATGATTTGCCATCTAAATGTTGTTTTTTTTTATGTGTAGCCCGTAGGGGAGTCGAACCCCTCTTTCTAGGATGAAAACCTAACGTCCTAACCGATAGACGAACGGGCCATTTTTTATGGTTGCAAATTTAAAACGAAATAATATACCCTGCAACCCTTTTCCATTAATTTTTACTGATTTTTTTTAAATATTTTTCTTGACATAAAAGCAGTTTCTTAAGTGTGCTGATTAGTAGGCTTTAGCAAACAATACCCTTTGAGCAGAAGGTTTACCAGAAAAAACACATGTTCCTTCTTTGGAGACCGAAGTATACGGAATACATCGAATTGTTGCCTTTGTAGCCTTCTTTATCGACTCTTCAGATTCGGATGTTCCGTCCCAATGCGCAGAAATAAAACCACCTTTGGTGTTGAGAATTTCCTTGAAAGTTTCAAAATCATCTACCTCGGTAATGTGATCATCTCTGTAGTTTGCCGCTTTTGTAAAAAGAGTTTCTTGAATCTCCTTGAGCAAATTCGGAATTACTGTTCCAAGATCAGCGATGGGAACATACGACTTTGTAAGTGTATCTCTTCTTGCTAACTCTATTTGATTTTTCTCTAAATCTCTTGGACCTATTGCAATTCTCAACGGAACTCCCTTAAGTTCATAATCGTTGAACTTAAATCCAGGTTTCACGTTATCGCGATCATCAAATTTAACACTGACGCCAAGGTCAAGTAATTGTTGCTTGATGGTTAAAGCTACTTCAGAAATAGCAGCCAATTGTTCTTCTCCTTTGTAAATAGGAACAATAACGACTTGTATAGGGGCTAAATTTGGAGGTAAAACCAATCCGTTGTCGTCTGAGTGTGTCATGATTAGTGCACCCATTAGACGGGTCGATACGCCCCAAGAAGACGCCCAAACATGTTCCAACTTCCCTTCTTTGGTTGCAAACTTAACATCAAATGCTTTTGCGAAATTTTGTCCTAAAAAGTGAGAGGTTCCAGCTTGTAAGGCTTTCCCGTCTTGCATCAGCGCTTCTATACAATAGGTCTCCTCTGCCCCGGCAAAACGTTCGCTTTCTGACTTCACTCCCTTAATGACTGGAATGGCCATAAAGTTTTCTGCAAAATTGGCGTAAATATCGTTTATCAAAATAGTCTCGTCTAAGGCTTCTTGTCTAGTTGCATGTGCGGTATGCCCTTCTTGCCATAAAAACTCTGCTGTCCTTAGGAATAAACGTGTACGCATTTCCCAACGCACCACGTTAGCCCATTGATTAATGAGGATGGGTAAATCTCTGTACGACTGAATCCAATTTTTATAGGTACTCCATATAATCGCTTCGCTGGTAGGTCGAACCACAAGTTCTTCCTCTAGTTTAGCGTCAGGATCTACCATTAGTTTTCCAGGTTCATCTGGGTTGTTCTTAAGACGGTAATGGGTAACTACCGCACATTCTTTTGCAAATCCTTCGGCATTCTTTTCCTCGGCTTCAAAAAGGCTTTTAGGAACCAATAAGGGGAAGTAGGCATTTTGATGTCCAGTCTCTTTGAATTTCTTATCCAATTCAGCTTGCATTTTCTCCCAAATGGCATAACCATAAGGTTTGATTACCATACACCCACGTACTGCAGAGTTTTCTGCTAAGTCAGCTTTAGTAACCAGTTCGTTATACCATTTGGAATAATCTTCTGATCGTGTTGTAAGTTTCTTTGACATTATTTTGAAATAGAATTAAACTATATGCTCTTTAAAATATTGAGGTGTAAAACTAATTGTTTTCATTTTGTTTTACCTACAAAAAAAAGAATGTTATCTGATTTTATCAACGTGAATGAATCTTAAGAAAAGGAAAAGCGAAATGATTAAAGCATAAGAACATACTTTAATCACTTCGCTTTGTGTTTTATTTTGGATAGAATATTCAAAGTGTTTTGATCAACAATCACAATTCTATATTGTGGTATTTCAAAAACTATTTACTTTTTCAACAGCCAGCTACTCGACTGAATTTTATCGCCTAGCCCATCGACCAAGGATATTCCCAATTGATCACAAATTGGCTTTTCGGGGATACTTTTATTATTCTGATCTCCACCATTGGCAAAACTTAGCTCATAATCATCTCCAAAATTAAGTGCAATCTTTTCTATCGTTTTACAAACCGTTCTATCTTGATCGATTGATAAAACACAATGATTTACAGACTTTATATTAGAAACGATATATACTCGTTCTTGTTCTTCTTGAAATTCATCACTTCCTTTTAAACTCCTTTGCCGATCATTATTAACAATCACAAACAACTCGTCTGACATAGCCTTAGCATTATTCAAATACTCGATATGCCCTTTGTGAATGGGATTAAAATATCCCGAAACAATCATTCCTTTTTTCTTGCTCATCTTCTAAAATTTTATCTACCAAAATCGTCTTGCACTCTTATAATATCGTCTTCATCCGAAGGGTTATTCTTGTCTGTGTGTTGCCAAATCTCTGCCACTACACAAGGTTCATCCAAACCAATTAGTCTATGTCGTTCTCCTTGTTTTAAAACAATTTGATCTTCTTCCTTATATATCTCCATTTCATTTTCAGCATCACTATCGCTTCTTACAATACCAGCTGAGCCTTTGAATATCTGCCAGACTTCGGCTCTTCGGTTGTGATACTGCCAAGACAATCTAGCTTTGGGTTTTACAATCAAAATCTTGGGACTCAACTTCCCTCCTATTTTTAGCGTATCTATATTCAAACCTTTAAAAAAGTGGTTAGAAAACTCTTGTGCTTGAGTTTCGTCAATGACTAGGAAACCTCCCCAGGGTCTGTTGAAGT
>Ga0075467_10001031_pt1 | contig 22994 bp, 28 predicted proteins | sample DEB08_DNA_9_FD_75067 | JGI IMG/M metagenome (GOLD analysis project Ga0075467, IMG submission 75067) | Aqueous microbial communities from the Delaware River and Bay under freshwater to marine salinity gradient to study organic matter... | ecosystem: Environmental > Aquatic > Marine > Coastal ... | reverse complement strand
TATCAATATTCTTTTTTAATCAAGTAAGAAAGGAGAAAAGGCAAAAAGAGAATCAAAAACCACAAAAAAAAATAAAAGGATTTGTATCTGGACTTTTGTTTTCTTCTTTAAACATGTTTGCCATTCCTTTTTATTTTGGAGTTACTAGCACTTTAGTAATTATGGATTTGTATGAATTCAACATGATAAACAATCTGCTTTTTGTTCTTGGTTCTTCTTTAGGAACGTTTTCACTTCTTTTAATTTATTCAACACTAGCGAAAAGAATAGAAAAGAGAATAGAATTTTTAGCCAGCAAAATGGATTTAGTTTTAGGAATTATCACAGGCCTTATCGTGATAATCAATCTTGTAAATTTTCTGTTTTAAAATCTAAGTTTTGTAATTTTATTACGTGAACGAAATTCCTCAACAACGAAAAATCATCCATGTAGATATGGATGCCTTTTATGCTTCTGTAGAACAGCTAGACGACCCTAAACTAAGAGGGAAGCCTGTTGCTGTTGGTGGCGGAGGAAAAAGAGGAGTTGTGGCTGCAGCAAGCTATGAGGCAAGAAAATTTGGAGTCAAATCTGCAATGAGTGGAATCTTAGCAGAAAAAAAATGTCCACAACTTATCTTTGTTAGACCAAGATTTGAAAGGTATAAAGAAATCTCATCCAAAATCAGAGAAATTTTTTATGATTATACAGATTTGGTTGAACCATTATCTCTAGATGAAGCGTATTTAGATGTTACTGAAAACAAAAAAGGAAATCCATCTGCTAGTTTAATAGCTCAAGAAATTAGAGATCGTATTTTTAATGAGTTAGAATTAAGAGCTTCGGCAGGAATTTCTATCAATAAATTTATTGCAAAAGTTGCCTCAGATATTAATAAACCTAATGGTCAAAAAACAATCAACCCTGAAGAAGTGATTCCTTTTTTGGAAACATTATCAGTAAATAAATTTTACGGAGTAGGAAAAGTTACAGCCGCAAAAATGCATAATCTAGGAATTTTTACGGGACTTGATTTAAAAAACAAAACTGAAGAAGAGTTAACTCAGTTGTTTGGAAAATCAGGAAGCTTCTATTATAATATTGTTAGGGGAATTCACAATAGTAAGGTAAAACCAAACCGAATTAGAAAATCAATTGCTGCCGAAAGAACCTTTTTTGATAATATTTCTTCAGAAATCTTTATGCTAGAAAAATTAAACAAGATTGCTGAAGAACTCGAAAGAAGAATGATAAAATCGGAAACAAAAGGAAAAACAATTACCTTAAAAATTAAGTATAGCGATTTTACACAACAAACAAGAAGTAAAACAATTCAAGAGTTTATTCAAAAAAAGGAGGAGTTTATGCCCATTGTGAAAGAGTTGTTGTATCAAGAAAAATTAAAAGAATCTGTTCGTTTACTTGGAATCTCATTCTCTAATTTAGACACAGAAAAAAAAGAACCTGTTTGGGTTCAATTAAAGCTCGATTTTTAATGATTAAAATTGTAAAAACAGATAATACAAATCTAGATTTTAAGAATCTTGTAAAAGAACTAGACGCTTATTTAAAAGTGACTGATGGCGATGAACATGATTTTTACAATCAGTTTAATGGATTAGAAAAAATAAACAATGTGGTAGTTGTTTACCTTCAAGATCAACCAGTGGGTTGTGGAGCTTTTAGGGAGTTTGACAGGATTTCTGTAGAAATTAAAAGAATGTATGTGAAACCAGAAGAAAGAGGCACAGGTGTTGCAAAACAAATTTTAAATTCTTTAGAAGCTTGGGCAAAAGAAAATCAATTTCAAAGATGTATTTTAGAGACAGGAGATAGGCAAGTTGAAGCAGTAAAGTTTTATGAAAAATCTGGGTACAAAAGAACGCCTAAATATGGCCAATACAAACAGATGGAAAATAGTATTTGCTTTGAAAAACACCTGTAATGAATTATAGCTATTGGGAATATAAAGAATGGTTTACCAACAATGATTTTGTAATTATTGGAAGCGGAATCGTGGGCTTAAATTGTGCGATTAACTTAAAAGAAAGGTTTCCAAAAGCAAAGGTTCTAATCTTAGAAAAAGGATTATTACCACAAGGAGCAAGTACAAAAAATGCAGGATTTGCTTGTTTTGGAAGTGTTTCAGAGTTATTAAGTGATTTAAAAAACCATTCAGAAGAGGAGGTTTTTCAGCTGGTAAAAAAACGCTGGGAAGGATTGCAATTACTTAGAAAATTACTAGGAAATAAAAATATAGATTATCAACATAATTATGGATATGAACTCTTTTTTGATTCAAATTCCTTTGAAAAATGCACGAGCAAAATAGCTCACTTTAATAAATTATTACTTCCTCTTTTTAAGGATAATGTTTTTGCAACAGTTGAGAATAAATTCCATTTTAAAAACATCCATCCAAACTATATTGTTAACCAATTCGAAGGTCAGATTGATACTGGAAAAATGATGGTGCAATTACTAAAAAAAGCTCAAGAAAAAGGAGTGAAGATTTTAAACAATGTTGTTGTTGATAATTTTTCTGAAGAAGCATCTCAAGTGAAAATCAAATCAAATCAAGGACAATTTACAGCATCAAAATTATTAATTGCGACCAATGGATTTACAAAAGAGTTGTTGAATGAAAAAGTCAAACCAGCAAGAGCACAGGTTTTAATAACCAAACCTATTGAGAATTTAAAAATTAAAGGAACTTTTCATTTAGAAGAAGGATACTATTATTTTAGAAATATTGATAATAGAATTTTATTAGGAGGCGGAAGAAACCTCGATTTTACAACCGAAGAAACGAGTCAGTTTGGTCAAACAGAAATTATTCAAAACAAGCTAGAGGAAATTCTAAAAACCACAATTTTACCTAACCTAGAAGTAGAAATAGAACATCGTTGGAGTGGAATTATGGGTGTTGGAAACCAAAAGAAACCCATAGTAAAACAACTCTCAAATAATGTTTTTTGTGGAGTGCGTTTAGGCGGAATGGGAGTAGCCATAGGCTCATTAATTGGCAAGGAATTAGCAGAATTGATTGATTAATCAGAAAGTTTAATTTGTATCTTTACTTATGATGATTAAAAAAGCCCTCTTGTTGTTGTTTTTATGCTCTTCGATTTCTATTTCTTCTCAAGAATGGAATCAAAAGACCAAGCAGACCAAAATCACCTTTACAATCAAAAACTTTGGGCTCAATGTTGATGGAGATTTTAGCAAAATCAAGATCAACACTAATTTTAATAGTAAGAACCTTTTTGAAAGTTATATCAACTCAGAAATTGTGGTTAAAACCATTTCTACAGGTATTGAAAGTAGAGACGAACATATCTTAGATGAAGATTATTTTGATGAAACCAATCACAAAACGATTGTATTAAAGTCTACCAAGTTTATTACAACTAATAACGGAAGCTTTAATATGATTGCAGAGTTAACGATTAAAGGAACTACAAAACAGCTTCAAATTCCTTTAGAAATTTTGGAATCAGAAAAAGAGGTATTGATAAAAGCAGACTTTACTATTAATCGAAAAGATTTTAAAGTTGGTGGAGGTAGTTTTATCATGTCAAAAAACGTAAAAATTCAAGTTGAATATAGAGGCACTAAATAAAATTTGAAGGAAAATAAAATATTTGATGTAATTATAGTTGGTGGCGGACTTGCCGGGTTAACAAGCGCAATTCATCTTTCAAAGTTCAATAAAAAAGTTTTATTAATTGAGAAGAACAGGTATCCGAAACATAAAGTTTGTGGAGAATATATTTCTAACGAAGTCTTACCATATCTCAATTCTTTAGGAATTTACCCTCTAAAAGAAGGGGCTAAAAAAATCTCAAAAGTTCAAATCTCAACAGTAAAAAGTAATTTAATTCACGGAGATTTACCACTGGGAGGATTTGGCATGAGTCGCTATTTTTTAGACAATTTAATGGCCAATAAAGCGATTTCAAACGGAGTTACTATTGTTAAAGATTCCGTTGACTCTGTTGATTTTGAAGAAGAAAGTTTTACGGTTCAAACCAATAAATCAGGCATTTTTTATAGTAAAATCACCATCGGGGCATTTGGAAAAAGATCAGCACTAGATGTAAAAATGAATCGAAAATTTATTCAAAAAAAATCACCTTATCTGGCAGTAAAAACCCACGTAAAAGGAGATTTTCCAGAAAACTTAGTTGGTTTACATAATTTTAAAGGAGGTTATTGTGGTGTTTCAAAAGTAGAAAACGATTCTATTAACCTTTGTTATATTACTTCTTATTCAAGTTTTCAGAAACATAAAAACCTCACTGAATTTCAAGAAAAAGTAGTTTTCAAAAACAAGTATCTTCAAAAAATATTTAAAGAATCAAAAGCGGTTTTTGAGAAACCCTTAACCATTAGTCAGATTTCTTTCGAAACAAAAAAACCTGTAGAAGAACATCTGATTATGTGTGGCGATACTGCAGGAATGATTCACCCACTATGCGGAAACGGAATGGGAATGGCAATTACCAGTGCTCAATTAGCGAGTAAACGAATACTTCAATTTTTAAATGGAGAAATAAAAACAAGAGACAGTTTAGAAAAACTGTATATTAGAGATTGGAACAAAGAATTTAAAATGAGACTGAGAATAGGACATTTAATTGCTTGGTTATTTAGAAATCAAATCATTTCTGAAATCGCTTATAGCATTTTAAAAATGATTCCTTCTATGTTGCCAAAAATTATTCAAATAACCCACGGTAAACCCTTAAATAAAGCATGAGTTTTTTTGTGAACACAGCATTTCGATCAGAAGAAAATGAGATCATGGATGATTTCACACTAGAGGGTGAAATGTTTAGAGACACATTAGACAAATTAGAAACGATTAATCGTTTATTGGGCGGAAATGTTGTAACGATTAATGGAGTAAAAAAGCTGTTAAAAGATCAACCAAAAGATCAACCAATTACAATCATTGATTTAGGTTGTGGACATGGAGATATTTTGAGGGATGTAGCTAAATTTGGTCGAAAGAAAGGGTATATGCTTAAATTAATAGGAATTGATGCAAATCCAGATGCGATAGATTACGCAAATGAATTGTCAAAAGAATATCCAGAACTCACTTTTGAAGCGATTGATATTTTCTCTGATGTTTTTAAAAAATTAAAATATGATGTGGTTTTATGTACCTTATTTTTGCATCATTTTAAAGATGACGAATTAATTTCATTTTTACAGCCTACAGTTCAAAGCGCAAAAATAGGAGTTGTTGTAAACGACCTACATAGACATAGAATAGCCTATTTTCTTTTTAAGATTATTGGACTGTTTATTAAAAATAAAATGGTAAGAGAAGATGGATTAACATCCATTTTAAGAGCTTTCAAAAAAAGAGATCTAGAAAATATTTCTAATCAAGTAAAAGCACAGTTTTCTATTCAATGGAAATGGGCTTTTCGTTATCAATGGATATTGAAAAAAACGAATAATAATTAAAAGGTTCCTGCTTTCACAGGAAAGATAATGAGTGTAAAAATAACAGCAGTAGCAAAACAACTACCTCAATATACGAGGGAAACAAAAGATATTATTCCTTTTGTAAAACTTTGGATGTCTGGTCAGGAAGAACGCTTTCAGAGAAAAGTAATTAAACTTTTTGAAGGAGCAGGCGTAGATAAACGATATTCAATAATGGATGCTGAAGAAGTTTTTTTAAATTCTTCTTTCGAGGAAAAGAATGATATTTATGTGAGAGAAATCACAAAATTAGCGGAACAATCGCTAAAAAAATCGTTAGACAAAGCCAAGCTAAAAGCTACTGATATAGATTATATTATTACCGTAAGTTGTACAGGAATTATGATTCCGTCTGTTGATGCTTATTTAATAAATAGCCTAGGTATGAAACAAGATATTGTACGCTTACCTGTTACAGAAATGGGTTGCGCTGCAGGAGTTTCAGGAATTATTTATGCAAAGAATTTTCTAAAAGCTAACCCAAATAAACGAGCAGTAGTCATTGCTGTAGAATCACCAACAGCAACCTTTCAGTTAGATGATTTTTCGATGGTAAATATTGTAAGTGCTGCTATTTTTGGAGACGGTGCCGCAAGTGTCATTTTATCTTCTTGTGAAGAAGATGAAGGGCCAAAAATTGTAGATGAAGCGATGTATCATTTTTATGATGCAACCCATATGATGGGTTTTAAACTCGTCAATACAGGATTACAAATGATTTTAGATAAATCAGTTCCAGAAACGATTTCTAGCCATTTTCCAGCAATTGTTCATCCGTTTTTAGAACGAAATAACTTGACGATTGAAGATATCAATCACTTAATTTTTCATCCTGGAGGAAAGAAAATTGTGCAAACAGTAGAAGATTTATTTGGGTCTTTAGGGAAAAATATAGATGACACAAAAGAGGTTTTAAGATTGTACGGAAATATGTCTAGCGCAACAGTTTTATATGTTTTAGAAAGATTTATGGATGGGGATAGACAAAAAGGAGAAAAAGGATTAATGTTAAGTTTTGGACCAGGTTTTTCAGCACAAAGAATTTTATTAGAATGGTGACAACTTATTGTCATTTCCATGAAAATGGGTATCTATTTAAAATAAAAGTAAATACAAAGGTGACTTGGAGAACCTCAGTCACCAAGGTGAGTGAGGCTCTCCAAAGGTTATTGAGGCTCTCGAAATGACATTACAGAAAGAATAAAAATGAAAGAATTTCAAGATAAAAACGAGTGGGCACTTATTTTAGGAGGATCAAGTGGCCTTGGTTTGGCAACAGCAAAAAAGCTAGCCAAACACGGAATGAATATTTGTATCGTTCATAGAAATTCTCGTTCTCAGCAAGAGCAAATAGAAAAAGAATTCAATGAAATCACGCAACTAGGAATTGATTTTATAAGCTATAATACAGATGCGTTTCACCCAGAAAAAAGGGAGGCATTACTAGAGGATTTACAAGAAGAGTTAGAGGGCGGAAAAATAAAAACCTTAGTTCACAGTGTAGCGAAAGGAAATTTAAAACCCATGCTAAGTGATGATTCACCAGTATTAAAGACAGACGATTTTCAACTGACTATTCAAGCGATGGGAATCAGCCTATACGATTGGACGAAAGCTATTTTTGATGCAAAACTCTTTGCAGATGATGCAAGAATTATCAGTTTTACAAGCGAAGGAAACAGCAAAGCATGGAAAAATTACGCTGCAGTTTCTGCAGCGAAAGTTACACTAGAAGCAATCACCAGAAACATAGCATTAGAGTTTGCACCTTATGGTATTAAAGCCAACTGCATCCAAGCAGGTGTCACAGACACCGCCTCTTTACGAATGATTCCTGGAAGTGAAGAAATTAAAAAACACTCCTTATTACGCAATCCATTTAATAGATTAACAAACCCAGAAGATGTTGCTAACGTAGTGTATTTATTGTCTAAAGATGAAGCTTCTTGGATTAATGGAACGATTATTCCTGTGGACGGAGGAGAACATATTAGTTAATGAATGTCCTTCTCGAAATATCGGGAATCCAGAATAGAAATAGATTCCCAATGAAGTTGGGAACGACAACAAAAACAAATAAACAGTTCAACAATTGAACAATCAAAAAATCATACAACTCTTACCTTATCAACCTCCATTTTTATTTGTGGAGGAATTAACTAGCGTTTCTGAAAACGGAATAGAAGGTTTTTATACGTTTAAAGAAGATGAGTATTTTTATAAAGGGCACTTTAAAGACAATCCAATTACCCCTGGTGTTATTTTAACTGAGGTTATGGCGCAAATAGGAGTGGTTTGCCTAGGGATTTATTTACTTAAAGATCAAATTTTAGAAAATCAAAAACCTCAAATAGCACTTACGTCTAATGAAGTAGATTTCTTTTTACCAGTACGACCAAAAGAGCGGGTAAAAGTGATCTCAGAAAAAATCTATTTTCGATTCAATAAACTCAAATGTAAAGTGCAATTGTTTAATGAAAAAGACGAGTTAGTTTGTCGAGGAACAATATCAGGAATGCTAAAACCAATGAATGATGAAGCGTAGAGTTGTTATTACCGGAATGGGTGTTGTAGCTCCAAATGCAGTGGGTTTAGATAATTTTCTAAAAGCTATTCAAGAAGGAACATCAGGAATTACCTTTCATCAAAAATTACAAGACTTACAATTTTCTTGTTGCATTGGTGGGATTCCAGAAGTTTCAGAGGAATTAAAAATTCAATATTTAACCCCTTTACAATTACGAGGCTTTGATAGTTCTGGAATTTTATATGGATGCATGGCAGGAATGGATGCTTGGAAAGATGCTGGTTTTTCTATTGATGAAAACTCTCCAATTGATTATGATTCAGGAATGGTTTTTGGAACAGGAACCTCAGGAGTTGAAAAATTTAGAGAAGCAATTTATAAACTCGATGATAAAAAGGTAAAAAGATTAGGAAGCACAGTTGTGATACAAACCATGGCAAGTGGAATTAGCGCGTATTTAGGTGGAATTCTAGGAATGGGAAATCAAGTCACTACAAATTCATCAGCTTGTACCACAGGAACAGAAGCTTTATTGATGGGGTTTGAACGTGTTCAATCTGGAAAAGCTAAAAGAATGTTGGTGGGGAGCTGTAGTGATGATGGCGCTTATATTTGGGGCGGATTTGATGCGATGCGAGTCATGACTTATAAACACAATGAATCGCCAGAAAAAGGATCAAGACCATTCAGCGAAACAGCATCAGGGTTTGTTCCCGGAAGCGGAGCAGGAGCTTTGGTTTTAGAATCTTTAGAAAGTGCTTTGGAAAGAAACGCAACTATTTATGCAGAGGTTTTGGGCGGAAATGTAAATTCTGGTGGACAAAGAAATGGAGGAACAATGACAGCGCCAAATTCGGAAGCAGTACAAAAATGTATTGTAGGTGCTATCAAAGACGCTGAAATTTCACCAAATGAAATCGATGCGATTAATGGACATTTAACAGCCACAATTAAAGACCCAACAGAAATAGAAAATTGGACAAAAGCATTGAATAGAAAAGATGATGAGTTTCCATATATCAATTCGTTAAAATCGATGGTTGGACATTGTTTGGCAGCAGCAGGAGCTATTGAAAGTGTTGCAACTGTTTTGCAATTGAAACATCAATTTGTGTTTCCAAACATCAATTGTGAAGATGTGCATCCAGATATTATAAAGCTAATTAATAAAGAAAAAATTCCAACAGAAATGATTCATAAAGAATTAAATATCATCGCAAAAGCAAGTTTTGGCTTTGGAGATGTAAATGGATGTGTTATTTTTAGAAGATATTAATCAACCGAATCGTCATTCCTGCAAAGGCAGGAATCTCAGTAAGGTATAAAAACAGATTCCTGCCTTTGCAGGAATTACAAAAAAATGAACAGAGAAGAACTTATTACCTCATTAAAGAAGATTGTAAAACCATACATTCAAGATGAAGAAGCGTTTAAAAATCTTTCTGAAGACACAGATTTTATTAATGATTTAAAAATCAATTCAGCGAATTTAGTCGATGTGATTTTAGATGTTGAAGACGAATTTGATATTGAAATCGATAATGATTCTATGGAGAAGATGTTATCAGTAAAAGCAGCAATGGATATTATTGAAACCAAATTAGCAGCATCTTGATTGGTAATGATATCATAGATTTATCTTTAGCTGAAACAGAAAGCAATTGGCAACGAAAAGGCTTTTTAGAAAAACAGTTTACAGCCAACGAACAAGCAATTATTTTTGATAAGGGAAACTCTTTCGAAAAGGTTTGGAGACTTTGGAGCATGAAAGAATCCGCGTATAAAATTTACACGCAGCAAAATGAACAACGTTTTTTTGCACCGAAAAAATTTGAGTGTCAATTAACTTCAGAAGATGAAGGAATTGTTTTTTTTAAAGATCAAAAATTCTACACCTCATCAATTTTAAATGAGAGCTATATTTTCACCATTGCAGGATTCGAGAAAAACCAGAAAACCTATTCTTCAATCGGATTACCTTACGGAATTGATGAAGACATAAAAAAGAAGTTAGAAGAAATAACAGAAATACCAGTTTCTGAAATAGAAAAAATTAAATCTAAAAATGGCGCTCCTAACTTTTACCATAACAACAAACAAATAACAAAATCTTGCTCTATTTCACATCATGGAAATTACGGAGTATTTTCACTTTTATATAATTAAAACATGAAAGAATTTATTACATATGCAAAGCAAAAATTTGCTGTAGATAAAAAGTTGATTGTATTATACGCTGTCATTTATTTTGTGTGGGGAATCTCCATGGATGCATTTGGGTCCTATATGGAAATTGCTAAATTCACTTTTTGGTGGCAGGTGATTACCGTGTATTTGATTTACATGATTCCGATTTCATTATTATTACGCGGACTGCCATTTCATATGCAATATGCTTATGGTTTAATAGCGATGTGTTTGTTAGAGTTTGGAGGCTATTTATTTGAAAGTTCTTATGCGTATCCAGATAATTTAATGGATCAATATTTAAATATTCGAAACTTTAGTTTAGGGATGTCCTTGTTTTTTGCACTCTATTTCCCTCTTGGAAACGCTTTAGTTGGATGGGTTTATAAATCGATATTCAAAAAACATGATCTCTAGCCGAAGCCATCATAAAGAACGCTTAGATGACCTTGCTTTAGGAGGGTTTTTATTAACAAAAACCTTAAAAGAACTTACATATATAAACCTTTTCTTGGGCAATAGTCAAAATACTGTAACTTCAATTCAAAAAATAGCGAAAAAAAATCAAATCCAAACGATTGTAGATTTAGGTTGTGGAGGTGGAGATATTTTAAGAAGTATTAGGAAATGGTTTCGATCAAAAGACAAAAAAGTAAGACTTATTGGAATTGACGGAAACAAGAATAGTTTAGAATACGCAAAAAAACACAAAGACTTTGAAATTGAATACATTCAAGAAGATATCTTAAGTTCTGATTTTCAAATTCCGAAATGCGACGTATTAATTAGCAGTCATTTTATCTATCATTTTTCAGATCAGGAGTTGATTCAGTTTCTGAAAAGCGCAAAAGAAAAAATCAATACAGCAATTGTTTTTAGTGAACTCCAAAGGAGTAAAATCTCGTACACTCTTTTTAAATTTTTCGGGTTTTTGATGCCTTTTTCTAAGATGGTAAAACAAGATGGTTTATTAGCAATTAGAAGGTCTTTTACACGAAGAGAGTTAGAAAATATCTTAAAAGAAGCAGGTATAAATGAGTATTCTTTACGATGGAAGTGGTGGTTTCGCTTTATATTAATTATTCCAATATCATCTCATGACGCTTAAAGAAAACTTATATCAACAATGTATTTTAACTGTAGAGAATCGGTTTAAAACTATTCAAGAGATTATCTCTTCACATCAAAAATCGCTGAGTTCAGAAACCAAAAGTTCTGCAGGCGATAAGCATGAAACCGGTCGAGCAATGCTGCAATTAGAGATGGAAAAAGCAGGTCAACAATTAGCTTCAATTCAACAAATGAAAGAAATCCTTGCTAAAATTGATATTTCCAAAAAAGCGTCTTTAGCTAGTTTGGGAGCTTTGGTAGAAACGAGTCTAGGCAATTATTTTCTGAGCATTAGTTCGGGTCAATTGATAGCTGAAAACAAAAAGTTTTTTGCTATTTCAGTATCCTCGCCTATTGGAAAACTATTGTTAGGTAAAAAAGTAGGAGATCTATTAAACTTTAACGGGAAAGAAATCAATATTCAAAAGATTTCCTGATTCGATTTTTTCAGCATGCTGAAAGAAGATTGTTTGATTCTTAAAATTAGCTTCTATCAACCAATAAAAACCTTTAAAGAACGATTTTATAACACATATCTGATAATCAGATTTCTCTACAACTTTAATTTGATGCGGATATAAAAGAATCGTTTTTCCTTCTATTTCAATTTGATTAACATCATCAAATAACGCAGCAACATAAAGTTCAGGACGATTTTGATAGAGCTTTTTAGGAGCATCATTTGCAATAATTTGATGTTCTTTAATAACAATCATTTTATCAGCAAAAGACAAGGCATCATCTCCGTCATGTGTAGCCTCAATACAGCTAATAGAATTATCCTTTAAATATTTAAATAGCTTTCTTCTCAGCGAATTCTTTTTAAAATTATCAATCTGACCAAAAGGTTCGTCTAATAAAATAAGTTTGGGTTCTTTTGCTAAGGCTCTAGCAATGGCTACTCTTTGTTTTTGTCCACCACTCAAGGTTTTTACTTTTACATTGGCAAACGCTGTCATTTCAATGACTTCTAAAAGTTCTTGAGTCCTAGCTTCTTTTTCTTCAGGATAAAAACGAGATAAGAATTTTCCAATATTTTCTGAAACTGAAGTGTAGGGCATTAAATCAAAATCTTGTGCCACATATTTAAAGAAATCCATTCCAGGAACGAGATGAAAAGCAGGACCCAGAATTTGTTCTTCATTCCAAAAAATGGTTCCTTTATTTAGATCGAGTAATCCATAAATTGCTTTTAGTAAGGTTGATTTTCCGCTGCCGCTTTCTCCCATTACACATAAATGTTCGCCAGGGTTTAAAGAGAAGGAAAGATTCTTTAAGATTTCTTTTTCTTTAATATATTGAAATGAGATGTTGTCAACTTTTAGCATAAAAAAACCGCGAATTATTCTAAATAATCCGCGGTGTAAAAATACTGAAAATAATATCAGTTAACTCTTAATTTTTGCTTTTGGCGGATTTGGTAATTTATCAAATCCCATGTTATATAAAGTAAAACCAAAAATATCTGAATACTGTTCGATTGTTTTTGCCACTGGCGTTCCTGCTCCATGACCAGCATTGGTTTCAATTCTTATTAACACTGGGTTTTTACCCGCCTGTTTGTCTTGTAATTCTGCGGCAAATTTAAAACTGTGTGCAGGAACCACACGATCATCATGATCTCCGGTAGTGACCATCGTTGCAGGATAAGAAGTTCCTGCTTTTACGTTATGAACAGGAGAATATCCTTTTAAATAATCAAACATTTCTTTGCTCTGTTCTGCAGTTCCATAATCATACGCCCAACCAGCTCCAGCTGTAAATGTATGATAACGCAACATATCTAAAACCCCAACTGCTGGCAATGCCACACGCATTAAATCAGGTCTTTGTGTCATGGTTGCCCCCACTAATAAACCTCCATTTGACCCACCTCTAATCGCTAGGTAGTCTGATGAAGTATATTTATTTTCAATTAGGTATTCGGCTGCAGCAATAAAATCGTCAAAAACATTTTGTTTTTGTAGTTGCGTACCTGCTTTATGCCATTCTTTTCCATATTCACCACCGCCTCGTAAATTAGGCACAGCATAAATACCTCCTTGTTCCATCCAAACAGCATTGGCAATACTAAAGCCAGGATTTAAACTGATATTAAATCCACCATAACCATATAAAATGGTTGGGTTTTTTCCGTTCAGTTCAACACCTTTTTTATGTGTAATAATCATAGGTACTTTGGTTCCGTCTTTAGATTCATAAAACACTTGATTACTTACATAATCACTAGAATTAAAATCAATTTCAGGACTCCAATACAATTCAGATTCTCCAGTTTCGATATCGAATTTATAAATACTAGATGGTGTACTGTAATTTGTGAATGTAAAGTAGTCAATTTTAGCATCTTTTTTTCCGCCAAAACCTCCAGCATTTCCAACACCAGGTAATTTGATTTCACGAATTAATTTTCCATCAAAATCATATTGTAAAACTTTAGAAACCGCATCGACCATATATTCGGTAAAGAAATATCCACTACCACTAGAAGGACTCAAAACATATTCTGTTTCTGCAATAAAATCTTTCCAGTTTTCTGGAGTTGGATCTTTTGCATCTACGGTTACAATTTTTTGATTAGGAGCGTTTAAGTTGGTAACTAAATACAACTTGCTTCCAACATTATCTAAAACATAAGTATCACTATCAAAGTTGTCTACTACAGCAATTAATTTGCTGTTCTTTTTAGACAAATCTTTCATAAATAGTTTATTCCCAGAAGTAGAAGTAGAAGCGGTAATTACTAAGTATCGATCATCTTCTGTTAAATAACCACCTACATAACGATGTTTTTCAGCAGCAGTTGCTCCAAAAATAACAGGATCATTTTTTTGAGAGGTTCCTAGCTTGTGATAGTATAATTTGTGTTGATCAGTTTTTGCAGAAAGTTCGCTTCCCTTTGGCTTGTCATAGCTAGAGTAGTAAAAACCTTCATTTCCTTTCCAAGAAATTCCAGAGAACTTCACATCAACCAAGGTGTCTTCTTTTATTTTTTTAGATTCAACATCCATTACGATGATTTTACGCCAATCACTACCTCCTTCAGAAATTGAATACGCTGCTGTTTTTCCATCTTTAGAAAACTCTAACCCACTTAAAGAGGTTGTTGCGTCTTCTGAAAATGTGTTTGGATCTAGAAAAACCTCTTCTTTTTCTTCGTCTCCTTTTTTACGATAAACCACATATTGGTTTTGTAGTCCGTTGTTCTTGTAATAATAGGTATAGTCTCCTTCAGTAAATGGCGCAGTGATTTTTTCGTAGTTCCATAATTCAGACAAACGATCTTTTAGTTGATTCCTGTAAGGTATTTTAGAAAGATAATCGAAAGTTACTTCGTTTTCTGTTTTTACCCAGTCTTCAGTTTCTTTGCTTTTATCGTCTTCTAACCAACGATAGTTATCTACAACTTCTGTATCAAAATAAGTCTCTACAACTGGTTTTTTAGCTGTCTCAGGATAGTTCACAGTAATGTCTCTTTTGTTTGATTCTTCTTTACATGCTGTTAACATAGTTGCTATACAAAGAATAGGAATGATTAGTTTTTTCATTGTTTCAGTAATTAATTGACCTCTAAATTAGCACAAAAAACCTCTTGAGTAAAAAATCAAAAGGTTTTAATATAATTTAACGGTTATTTTTTATTCAAATAAGGATTTAAATCGGTCCCAATTGGTATAAATTAAAAGAATGTTTAAGACAGCAACTACAGCTGCAAATAAAATCCCTTCAGGATTATAAGCAAGATGAAAAGCTACAATATTAAAGGACACAGGAACTAATAAAATTAGCGCAAAAGGAACCGCCTTATTTAAGACTAATAAAATTCCTGCTAAAATATAAACAACTCCTAAGCTTGGAAAAATGTAGCCGCTTTCAGCTATAGCTCCCATAAAAGAGCCAGCCGCTTCTGGTAATTCTGGAGCGGGCATAAAATTAAAAAATTTGTTGGCACCAAAAACCAACATTGCTAAACCTAAAAGGTAACGAGCAATTGTTGCAATTAAATTCATAATATAAAGTTTTAGTTAATAGTTACTTAGCTTTAAATTTACAAAAAATAGTATAGAACAATTTCCCACGAAGAAACCTGTGTAATTTTCATCTATTTAAAACGTCTAAATTTGCATAACACAAGAAATTTTTATGACAGAATTATTAACGAAGGAAACCTTTTTAGAAAAGGTCTTTAATTATGAGAAAAACAAAGAATGGGCATTTGAAGGAAAAGTGCCTGCAATCATAGACTTCTATGCAGATTGGTGTGGGCCTTGTAAAATGATTGCTCCAATTTTAGAGGAATTAAGTGAAGAATATGGAGATAAAATAAACATTTATAAAGTAGATACAGAAGCAGAGCAAGAATTATCAGCAGCTTTTGCTATAAGAAGTATTCCATCCATGTTGTTTATACCAATGAACGAGCAGCCTCAGATGGCTAACGGTGCACTTCCAAAGCAAAACTTAAAAGAATTGATTAAAGAAGTTTTAAAGGTAGAGGGTTAAAAAATAAAAACCCTGAGTTACGACTCTAGGTTTTTATTTTTATAAATTTACTAATCTTTGTAACAAAAGAACCTTTTTAGACACTTATTGATTGTTCTAACTAATCAAACCAACTTATGATAAGACATTTTTTACGCTTAGAAAAAAAACAGTTTTTTAGATCTTCTTATTGGCAGAAGAGTATATTCCTAAACATACTCATTGGACTTTTTGCGCTTTATTTTATGGCGTCTTTTTTAATTATTGGTATTGGAGGATACTTTATAATTAAAGACCAGTTTCCAGACAAAGATCCATTAATGTTGGTCAACTCTTTTTTGTTATTTGCCATCGTTGGTGATCTGGTTTTTAGATATATCATGCAAAAACTGCCCGTAATGAACATTAAACCTTTTCTGATTTTACCCATTAAGAAAAGTAAGATTGTTCATTTTATTTTAGTAAATCTTCATTCTCCTTTTTTAACATTATGGGTTTGTTTTTTTACATTCCTTTTGCCATTGTTTTAATGAATCAAGGATATGACACAGCCGGTGTTTTAGGGTGGTTAGCAACGATGATCTTATTGATTCAATCAGTAAATTTTTTAAATTTTTTAATCAATAAAAACAATATCGTTTTAGGGGTATTATTGACTTTGTTAATTGGAGGTTATTTGATACAACACTATGAAGTTTTTAATTTAGCAGCTTTTGTTGGTCAAGGATTTGATTTTGTCTATCAAAACCCAATTTTTGTAATTGCATTTTTAACCTTACTAGTTGTTTTATATGCGCTTAATTATTCACAGTTAAGAAAAGAAGTGTATTTAGACGCAATTATCTCTGAAAAAACAAAAGAAGCAAATACTTCCGATTTATCCTTTGCTGATAGGTTAGGTGATTTAGCCCCATTTATTAAAAACGACTTACGTTTAATGTGGAGAAATAAGAGAACTAAATCTGGAATTTGGATGTTGGCTTTAGGTTTAGGATACGGTTTGATTTTTTACACACAAGATATTTATGCCAATATAGATGCAATTTTTGTTTTGGTCGGAATATTCTCGACAGGAACATTTTTAATCAATTTTGGACAATTTATACCCGCTTGGGATAGCAGTTATTATAATATGTTAATGAGTCAGAATTTTAAATACGAGCGTTATTTAAAATCAAAGTTTACCATCATGGCCATTAGCGTTCTACTTCTTTTTGTTCTAGGAATACCATATGTATATTTTGGATGGAAAGTTATAGCAGTTCATTTTGCAGCAATGATTTATAATATTGGGGTTAATTCACATGTGATTTTATATGGAGGAACCTTCAACAGAAAGAAAATAAATTTAGATGAAAAAGCCGCCTTTAACTTTCAAGGAACAGGTGCCGTTCAGTGGCTAATTGGCTTTCCCTTGATGCTTTTACCGATGGGTCTATTTGCCCTTATAAGCTGGCTTGTAAGCTTTGAAATAGCTACGGTTGTTTTAGCTGCCTTAGGTTTTATTGGAATTGCTTTGCATAAAAAAATGATGCGAGCAATTACCAATTTATACATCAAAAATAAATACAAAATGATTCACGCATTTAATCAAGAAAACTAATCAACAATGATACAAACTACACAACTTTCAAAAAAATACGGACAAGCAGAAGTGCTTAATATAGAATCTTTAGAGATTCCTAAAGGACAAAGTTTTGGATTGGTTGGAAACAACGGAGCAGGTAAAACAACTTACTTTAATATTTTGTTAGACCTAATAAGACCCACAACAGGAAGTATTACAAACAATGAAATTACTGTAAATCAGAGTGAAGATTGGAAAACTTTTACGGGGTCATTTATAGATGAGAGCTTTTTGATAGGATACTTAACTCCAGAAGAATATTTTGAATTTATTGGTGATTTAAGAGGAATGAACAAAGCAGATGTAAAATCTTTTTTAGCTCAGTTTGAGGAGTTTTTTAGTGGAGAAATATTAGGGAAGAAAAAATACTTAAGAGACTTAAGTAAAGGAAATCAAAAGAAAGCTGGAATTATTGCAGCAATGATGGGAAATCCACAAGTTGTCATATTAGACGAGCCTTTTGCAAACCTAGATCCCACAACACAAATTCGCTTAAAAAAGATACTAAAAACACTTACAGATGACAAAGAAGTAACAGTTTTAGTATCTAGTCATGATTTAAGTCATGTAACCGAAGTATGTGAGCGAATAGTAGTTCTAGATAAAGGAAATGTTGTAAAAGATATAGCCACTTCTAAAGAAACCTTACAAGAGTTAGAGAGCTATTTTTCTGTATAAGAAAGTAAATCTCAGTTTTATTCCTATTTTTACAGGCTAAATTGCAATATATTTAACAAGAATCTGTTGTAATAAGAGTCTTATATTTCATGAAAAACAGTCAAAAAATAGGGTTTCTAAGTTTCATTTTACTCATTGTTTCTTGTAGTACAAAGAAAGATGCGTTTTTAAACAGAAACTTTCATGCATTAACTACCAAGTACAATGTTTTGTATAATGGAAATGTTGCATTTAATGAAGGTATTAAAGAAATTAACTCAAAATACGAAGATGATTTTTGGGAATTACTTCCAATAGAACCTTTAAAGTTTGAACGAGATAACATAAAAGCACCAACTTTTTCTTCAGGTTTTAGTGGTCCAGGTACCCCAAACAATAGTGCTTCAACGCAACAACAATCTTCTCCTTTTGACACAGCAGAAGAAAAAGCGGTAAAAGCGATTCAAAAGCATTCCATGAATATTTATGGGAAAGAACGCAATAGAAAAATTGATGAGGCCTATCTTTTATTAGGGAAATCAAGATACTACACAGAGCGTTTCGTTCCAGCAATAGATGCCTACAATTACATCATCGCTAACTATCCAAAAGCTAGCTTAATAAATGAAACAAAAATTTGGCGAGCTAAAGCACATATTAGAATTGGCAACGAAGAATTAGCAATAGAGACTTTAGATATTTTACTCAGACAACCAGACTTATCAGATTTAATAAGAGAAGAAGCGAATACAGCCTTAGCGATGGCTTATACTGAAATGGATAGCATTCATAAAGTAAAAAAGTATTTATGGCGCGCTACAAAAACCTCACAAAACAAAGTGCAAAGAGCAAGAAACTTGTTTGTTTTGGGTCAATTATATAGCAGAGACAAAATTAAAGATACCGCATCTAGTGTCTTTCAAAAATTGATAAATTTTAAAAAGGCACCCTATAAATATAAGATTTATGCAAATATAGAATTGGCTAAAAACTCTGTATCAGATTCTTCTTCTGTAGCATTATTAGAACGATATAGAAAACTGATAAAAAATAGAGACAACAGACCCTATTTAGATGGATTGTATTATCAAGTGGGTATTCTAGAAGAAGAAAGAGATAGTATAGATAGAGCAATTCTTAATTACAACAAGTCTTTACGTGCTAAAAATGGCAAGGCAAAACAAAAAACATTTAGCTATGAAAAATTAGCAACTATTTACTTTAAAGACCTTGATTACGTTACTGCAGGTGCTTATTATGATAGCATCTTAAATGTTGCAACCAACAAAGAAACCTTAAGAATTAAAAGAATAGAAAGAAGATCTAAAAATTTAGCTTCTCTTACAAAGTTCGAAAAAATTCTTAAAAACAACGATAGCCTTCTATGCTTATCGGCCTTGTCTGAAGATGAACAAGAAAAGTTTTTTCAAGAGTATATCGATAAAATTAAGAAGGAAGATAAAGAGGAGGCGCAAAGGAAACTAAATGCAATTTCTTTCGGAAATTCATTTGGAGGCGGAGGCTTAAAAAGAGACATTAAAGGAAAATGGTATTTTTATAATGAGCAATCTTTAGGATTTGGAAAAGGTGATTTTGAGCGTATTTGGGGAACTAGACCTTTAGAAGATAATTGGAGATGGTCAGACAAAACTAAAATTGATAATCAAAATAATCAAGATGATGTTGTGATCAGTCAGAAGTTAGCGCGCTATGAGCTTTCAACGTATTTAAAAACAGTTCCTTCTACCAAAAAAGAGATAGATTCTTTAATATCAGATAGGAATAAAGCATTATTTGAACTTGGATTAATCTATAAAGAGCAATTTAAAAATATTCCAAAAGCAATTACAAACCTGGAGAGATTGTTAAACTCTAACCCAGAAAAGGAATTAATTTTACCTGCAAATTATCACTTATATCAAATCTATACGGGAGTAGGAAATAAAAAAGGAGAGACTTATAAAAATGTTGTTTTAAACAACTATTCAGAATCCCCTTTTGCAAAAATTATTTTAAATCCAGAGATAGAGCTCTCAAAAGAGAAGAAGATAGATGAGGATTCAGAAATATATGAAATTGCCTATCGTTTATATAAAGATGATTCTTTTGAAGAAACCATTTGTTTTATAGACATGTCAATTCCAACATTAGAAGAAGGATCTATCTTAATTTCTAAATTTGAATTACTCAAAGCTTACGCAATTGGTAAATATCAAAGGAAAGAATCGTACATTGCTGCTTTAGAGAAAGTTGCGGTTGATTACCCGCAAACGGAACAAGGCAAAAAAGCATTGGAAATTATGAAGAGACTTAAAAAATAATCCAATGGCTAGCAATAAAAAGAAAACACTAAAAGCCAATGTTATGGAAAGAAATGTTGTAGCAAAAAACACCTCAATAGTAGGAGACATTATATCGCAAGGAGATTTTAGAATTGATGGAAGCTTAGACGGAAGCATCAAAACAAACGGAAGAGTAATAATTGGCTCTGAAGGATCCATCATAGGAAAAGTAGAATCAAGTAATGCTGAAATTGAAGGAAAATTTTCTGGCGAATTAATTGTTCAAGAAACCCTGACTATAAAATCCTCTGCTCATATTTCTGGAGAAGTAACCATCGGAAAATTATCTGTAGAACCAGGAGCGACATTTAACGCATCATGTTCTATGAAAGGAGCAGTAAAAGAACTCAATCAACATGAGCAACCAAAAACCCTCACCGAAAAAACCGCTTAAAAATGCCTTAGTTTTAACTGGAGTTGCTTTTCAAATGGGAGTAACAATCTACCTTTTTGTTATGTTAGGAAGATGGTTAGACACCAATTATAATGATGGAAACAAAGGGTTTATAATTATAGGAACCTTATTAGGTGTTGGAATTTCTTTATACCTCACCGTAAAACAATTGAACAGACTTAATTCTTAATGAATAAAATAATTTCAAGTTTTTTACTAAGAATAATTGTCATTATAGGACTTGTTTTTGTTATTCACTTATTCGTTTTAGACTTTTTAGAACGTCCTCTTTTTAATGACAAGCTGGTATTGACTTATAGTGTAAATACTGCGTTTGCTATTTTAGTTTTTGTAACATTATTTCTTTTTAAAGAAAAATTTAAAAACCGTCTTGGATTTCTATTTCTTTTTGGAAGCATGTTTAAGTTTGCACTGTTTTTAGTATTCTTTAATCCTTCCTATAGATTAGACGGAGTTATTTCTAAAACTGAATTCTTTGCTTTCTTTGTCCCGTACTTTTTTACGCTTTCAATAGAGATTTTTAGCCTCTCTAAATGGATGAATAAATTAGAATAATAAGCCGACTATTTAACAAGTAAAAAGCCCAATAAAATAAAGTTTAAAATAGTTTTTAATTTTAAGATAAAAACATACCTTTGCAGCGATTTTTAAGCCACTATTATTAGAGTGATATGCATAGAAAAATAACTATAAAAGCGTTAACCTTAGTATTCCTTTTAGTCTCAATTGCAACTTTTGCGAATGATGATAAAAAAAGTAAAGGAAAAGAAACTCATCAAACTGAAAAAACTAAGGAGCAAAGAGAGAAAGAAGTAGAAGAATATATTCCACACCACTTATTAGATTCACACGACTTTAGTTTATTTTCTTACACAAGCGATGAAGGAGAACACGTGTATGTTGGGTTTCCTCTACCTGTTATTTTATGGGATGATGGATTAAAAGTTTTTATGTCTTCAAAGTTTCACCACGGCGAAACAATCGCTCAAGTAGGCGATAGTCACTACAAACTAGATCACGGAAAAATATACAAAACAGACGCTGCAGGGACTATTACTTATGATGCAGATCATCATGCTACAAATGTAAAACCCTTAGATTTTTCAATTACGAAAAATGTATTCACGGTAATGTTTGTTGCTCTTTTAATGTTCTTACTATTTAGTAGAATGGCAAAAGCATATAACAATAACGGATCTATGCCAAAAGGAATGGGTCGTTTATTAGAGCCGATTGTATTATACATAAGAGACGATATTGCAAAACCAAATATTGGAGAGAAGCACTATAAAAGATATATGAGTTATTTATTAACCGTATTCTTCTTTATATGGATTATCAACTTATTTGGATTAACACCATTAGGAGTAAATGTAACTAACAATATTGCGATTACTTTTTGTTTAGCAATACTTACCTATATACTTACAACTTTTACAGCAAAAAAAGACTATTGGAAACATATTTTCTGGATGCCAGGAGTTCCAGTTCCAATGAAGTTTATTTTAATGCCAATAGAGCTATTAGGAACCATTATTAAGCCATTCTCTTTAATGATCCGTTTGTATGCAAACATTACAGCTGGTCACATCGTATTGATGAGTATTTTAGGAATGATTTTTATAGCCCAAAATTGGCTAGGTGGATCATTGTCTTTTGTATTAGCAATGGTGTTAGGAATATTAGAATTATTAGTAGCGGCTTTACAAGCCTATATTTTCACAATGTTGTCTGCATTATATTTTGGAGCAGCTGTGGAAGAACACGATCATCATTAAGGTGATTATAAAACTGAATTTTTAATTTTAAATATATATTATGACAGGTTTAAATTTTATCGGAGCAGGATTAGTAGTAATTGGAGCTGGTATCGGTATCGGTCAAATTGGTGGAAAAGCAATGGAAGCTATTGCGCGTCAACCAGAAGCGACAGGTAAGATCCAAACAGCGATGCTTATTGCAGCTGCTTTAATTGAAGGTATTGGTTTTGCTGCATTATTTGCAGTATAAGCTTACTATTTAAAATAAGAGGTCATAGATTTTAGATACGATCTATTATATAAATTAAACTAAAAAATATTTAAAACAGTATACATTAGATATTATGGATAAATTAATCGGAGATTTTTCTGTTGGATTGTTTTTTTGGCAACTGATTCTTTTTG
>Ga0075467_10001029_pt1 | contig 23004 bp, 23 predicted proteins | sample DEB08_DNA_9_FD_75067 | JGI IMG/M metagenome (GOLD analysis project Ga0075467, IMG submission 75067) | Aqueous microbial communities from the Delaware River and Bay under freshwater to marine salinity gradient to study organic matter... | ecosystem: Environmental > Aquatic > Marine > Coastal ... | reverse complement strand
ATAATGAAAGCCGACGTTTTTTAGAACGAAATTAAATTCTAGATGTCACCTTAGATACCTTCGTGCTATGTCTTTCTAAACTGTTTTATTGTTTCAGATAGGTGAATAGGCTCGCATCGTTATAGAGGATTGCTAAGCAACAACTTTACAAATAAAATAGTGCCACAGGCAGCTTTTTGTTTTATTCAGAATTAAAAGAGTAAAAATGACGCCCCGAGAAGTCTAAGCAGATCAATTTATCAATACGGTTGAAGTTGGGGTGCTAAATTTATTATCTATGATAGTAAGTTTAATACTGCAAATTTGAAGTATTAGTTTCGAATAGACTTTATTATAATTCAATACTATTTTTTTCAAAAGAGAGGGGCGTTGGCGATAACCTGAGTTTATCTAATGACTCTCATACGAAAATTACTTCCGAAGGGGATGGGTAACCAGAAATTATTCTCGAATTTAAAGTATATACATTCAAACCAATTATTGAGATCACAAAAGAATGCTGTGAAAGGCCTCCTAAACGATTGTTCAAGAAATTAAGCTCTTGCTGCAAAAGGTATTAGTAGCGGTGTTAACCATACATTTTGAGTTTGGAAGAACATTCCTCAACAAACCATCATTGGTCAAGGGGTTTTATTTAAAAACGTTTTGACTTTTTTATTATTCAGAAGCCATTTGAACAATATTCAGTAATAGCCTATAGGTGGGTAAAATTAAAATAATATGCCTGTTGCTAAGCGTTAAGCTCTTAATGTCTAGAGACCGAAATTAATAGTGTAGTCTTGAAGATAAAATTTGAAATAATTTGTAGGAATTTGTGTTTCTCTGCGTATTCCTTTTCTGTGTTACTTTGTGGTTTATCGATATTTTTTATGGCTTGAATACTCTTACTTATTCATTCTCATACAATCGTAATCTATTTTTTAGAGCATTTAACTCATTTCGCAACTTCCTTTCTTTTTCTAATAAATTAAACACCACATCAATTCCCTCGAGGTTCACATTTAATTCGTGGTGAAGTCGTATTATTCTCTCTAAATCACTAATCTGATCTTGATGTACAAACTGCTCTTGCTTAATAATTTCGATTTCTATGAGTCCCATCTTATTTAAGGCATCTACAAATGAAATTTCTATGTTATAATGAGAACATAGAATTTGTGTCGATATTAAAGGCTTTTTAGTCATTTTGTTTTAATTTTTTGTAATTCCTTGAATAGCTCTATTTCTTTTTCATTTAGATTGGTTGGTATCTGTATGTGATAGGTAATAATCAAATCTCCGAATGCCCCTTCTTTTTTATACACGGGAAATCCTTTTCCTTTTAGTTTTACCTTCGATTCATTTTTTGTTTCAGGCTTTATATTGAGTTTAACCGCGCCGTTAAAGGTATCTATGGTGATTTCTCCCCCTAAAATCGATGTGTATAAATCAAGGTCGATGTTACTATATAAGTTGTTTCCTTCACGTTTAAACTGCGTGTGATTATCAACGGTGAACTTGATGTACAAATCACCATTTGGCCCGCCGTTCATTCCTTCTCCTCCTTTTCCTTTGATTTTTATAACTTGACCATTTTCAATTCCTGCTGGAATGCTTAGTCTAATTTTTTTACCATTTACGGTCAAAACTTGTTGTTGACTGGTATAAACATCTTTTAGATTCAGTTTTAGTTCGGCATTGTAATCCTGACCTTTATATTTTGGACTGCGACCCTGATTATATGAGGGTCTTCTTCCTCCAAACATCGATTCGAAAAAGTCTGAATATTCATCATTTGAGAAGTCCTGATTTCCTGTCCGATGATGTGTTTGCCGCGATTGCTGTTGGGCTGTATCATATGCTTCACCGTGTTTCCAATCCTTACCGTATTTATCATATTTCTTGCGGTTTTCCGGATCACTTAAAACTTCGTTCGCTTCATTTATTTCTTTGAATTTTATTTCAGCTTCTTTGTTCTCTGGATTTAAATCTGGATGATACTTTCGGGCAAGTTTCCGATAGGCAGTTTTTATCTCCTTAACGGTTGCTGTCTTCGAAATACCGAGTATTTTATAATAGTCTATAAATGCCATCAATTAGCTTTTTTTTACTTAAAATTGTTTTCAATATCACACAAATCTCTCATATAGCAAAAGCGGCTGCGATGCATCGGGAATGTACATTAGGTCTCCCAAACGGTACGCAGGGGGATTGTTGCTGCTGCAACTACAAGGTACTAATTTATTTGTTCAATTAGTAAATAATTGATGTGTTCCGCGATAAAATAACATAGGTTGGTATGCTGTTCATAGTGTTATACAACCATAGTTTTATTGGTGTCACATGACTGTCATATTACTGTCCTATTGATTTCAATTCTGAGGAAAGTGTTATACTTATCTTTGCTCAATAATTACTACTGAAAACCTTTATAAGAATGAAACCTGAAACAATTAATATAAGAGAGCTTAAAAAAATGAGACTGGAACGGCATTGGTCACAAGATCAATTATCAGAAATGAGTGGATTAAGTATAAGAACAATTCAGCGAATTGAAAATGGAGAGAATGCAGGTTTAGAATCATTAAAGTCTCTGGCAGCAGTTTTTGAAATAAATATTGCAGATTCTGATAAGAAAAAAGAAATAGAACAGATTAGAAAAGAAGAAGAATATATTCAAAACCTGAAAGGTTTTTATAAACTTTTGGCTGTTGCTGTTTTGAGTTTGGTAGTTCCATTTATAATTGCCGTGAATGATTCAACCAATTGGAGTGTTTTTTTATGGATACTGCTTTCTTGGGGAGTGCTCTTGGGAATTTATTCTCTAAATGTCTTTGATTTTTTTGGAGAAGAGTGGAAAAGAAAAGTAATTAGAAACAAATTTAAAAGGAAGTAATTTAACTAATCCAGAGATACAATGATTTCGGAGAATGGTATGTACTATTCAAATGCATCTGGTTTTTTTGTAACGCAAGCATTAAAAAAAACGTATGTTTTTCTTTTTCAGGATTCAGTTGTTTTTGATATTGCTATTAATTTCTAGTATTAGAGGATTTATGAGTAGATATTTGCGCTAACGGGGACTCCCAAGATATTGTAAAATAAAAAATAGCTCCGGTTAACACAAAAACTGCAATTGCTTTAATAGTAGTAGAGCTGTTTTTATTCATTCACCTTTCTAATTAAAAAGTCTATTTGCTTTTCATTGCTAGAATCCCCAAAGATTAGTGGGTTTTTTCCGTAATAACAAATGTTAGGCACTCCCACAGAATCTGCTTTATCCTTTATTTCTCTTACATGGAATGGGTGATGAAATGCAATATTTGGATTTATTGGTGGAGCAACATCTGTTTTTATACCTTCAGCCCAAATGTCTGGGTCATCAGAAGTTATAAAACTTAGCATGTCTACTTGGCTACGATAAGTATCGATTTCGGGAGTATTGTATTCTTCTAAAGTACTAACACCATAGAACTGAAATAATCTATCTTGGCCCAACGCCAATAGGTCGTTAAAGGTAATACCATAATCAACAAATACATTGTTAATCCATCTATCTTCAATATCATAACTGGCTTGGGGTTGTCTTAGAGCTATTGCCTTTACTCTAGTAGATTCGTGTAATACCGGATCACTATTTGACTCATCTCTCATATCATCATTTGTAGCAATCCATAATGAAGCTCCAGCGCCAGCTGAACCACCAGTTAAGGCAATACGTTCTTTTTCAATATTTAAATCACATGCAATGCTTCTAATATATTGTATGGCTCGTTTAGCATCTTTTAGTGATTTTAAAACACCTTCCGTTTCTTCATTTTTAGTCAATAATCTATAATTAATGTTAGCAACCGAAATATTATTGGATAATAATGCTCTTACTTCCTTTTCAAAACCTGGATGATAGTTGTGACTCTTATCTCCACCTCTAAAGCCTCCGCCATGAATATATATGACCATTCCTGTTGCTCTTGCTGATGTTGGAAGAAAGACATCAAATACCGTTTCACAATACACATCATAAGCAATATCTTTGGCGAATTTTGCATCTATACCCGTTAAGTTTATCGGGGATTGTGAGAATTCTATATTCACTTTAGTTTCAAAGGATGTTGTATTTTCACTTTGACTATAACAAAGAATTGATGTAAACACCATGGAAAATATGCAGCTAACAAGTTTGAATTTCATTGAAAAAATTGTTTTCTCATTTAATTAAGACCCTTTTTATTGTGAATGTACTATTTCACTTATTATGAGGTAAGTAGTTCATATAATCTCACTCTAACTAGGACTGCAAGTTACAGTAAAAAACAAAAATAGCATAGGTTACTATATAAACTGTATTTGCTTTAATACATTTTTGTAGCCGTTTTTCTCTTTTCATATCTTGAATATCGACTGTTCTTTATTAATTAAGAACCTCTATTATATGGTTGTAGGAAAACCTCTATCTCTCACTGAGGGCTCAATTTTTGCATCGAGTCTTCATAAATAATCTGAATGCTTCAGCAGGATCTAACGAGTTGGTTTAAAACAATATTTCCATAATAAATTGGATTGGTTTCTTTAAAATAAAAGAATAGTATACTATTTCACATTTATTGAGTAGTTTCGCGCCTCACTAAATTTTAATAAAAAAGCATGAAAAATTTTAAATTCTTATTGATCTTATCTCTAGCCATCACATTATTTTCTTGTAAAAAGGATGATAACAACCCAGTATCCGCTAACGCAGATTTACTAGGAACTTGGACTATGACAGCAATAACAGGTAATGGTTCGGGTACAATTGTGGATTCTAGTAATATGGGATCCGTTCCTTTCACAGCAGCAATAACTGGCAAAAATATTACTTCCACAGTTACGTATACTGAAAATGCCAACGCTGTTACATCAGCAGGAACTTTTGATGTCGAAATAGTAATAACTCCAACAGTTGGACCTGCTATAACAAATAATGAAACTGGAGGTAAATTTGTAGATAATCCAGGTACGTGTACTAGAGTTGGGACTGTCCTAACCGTAGTAGATGGTGATGAAACCGCAGTATATACACTGAGCATTAATGGTAATACCATGACATTAACCTCTCCATTACCGCTAAATATTGTTGATGGTACAGTAACGACTAGTGGATCAATTCCTTTAATGGCAACATTTACGAAGCAGTAAAAATTCTTGTTTAAATAGTGAAAACCTGCCATTTATGGTAGGTTTTTTTATGGACAAAAACTAAATTTTTAGATTTTATTCTAAATAATTTAGTTCGCTTATTTCGTCTATGGAAAAGAAGTATATCATTATTTTCATTCTTTTGTAATTAAGTCGAAAGGTCTTTGTGAATAAGCAAAACAGCTCGAAAAGCCTTAAGCTATTTTTATGACCCTTGTTTTACATGGTATGTTCAAATCAAACCTTGCAATAGCAAAAAAGTATTACAATAAACGGAACTTTCGTTTTAGTACTAGCCTGTACATTTGAATTCCAAAATATCGTTTAAAGTGCTTATTTTAATAAAATTTTTCTTCTAAAATGTTTCTTTTATAATGTAATACTCTATTTTGCGTTCGTGAATTTAGGAGGCCCAAGAGTGCACGAAATAGTTATTATAGTGACATGTTTTATGCCTTTCAAATGATCATTACATGTAATGCTTAAGACTATTCAAACAATCGTACTATTAATTCATTTAGGTTGTGGTTTCATAGTTTTTGGCGGATTTTAGGTCTATAAACGGGATAGATGGAATCAAAATTCAATAGTAAAAAAGGCAATTATTTAATCGGTTTCACTAAAAATTTTTAATAATAATGGTTTTAAAAAAATTAGACAATATTAGAAAAAAGCTAATGCCAAGATTAACTCAAAACATTGGTAAATCTCATTTTAATAAAAAGGTAAAAGGAACAAAAAAGATAAAAATCAACACTATTTTAATTTGTCACCCAAACCAACGTCTTGGAAATTTATTATTACTTACACCATTGTTGCAAGAGCTTGTTGCAACTTTCCCTGATTGCAAAATAGATATTATCGTTAAAGGTAATTTAGCGAATGAAGTATATAAAGAATATAGGAACATTCATAAAATAATTATTTTACCAAGAAGACCTTTTGAAGAGCTGTCAAATTATTTGAGCATATTTTTTTCTGTTAGGACTAAGAAATATGATTTAGCCATTAATGGCGCGGAAGACTCCTCATCTGGAAAAATTCTAACTCATTTGTCGAATTCCAAATATAAAGTTTATGGAAGCCTGGAAGCTCAATCGGGTATTGAATCGGAAGACGACTATCTGCATATGGCAAAGAATACTGTTTATAATTTTAGATATTATTTAGAGCAAATGGGTTATATAACAAGCAAAAGCAAAGTTCCGAATCTAGATTTAAAACTCACTAAAAGTGAAATTATAAGTGGAAAAGAAATTTTATGTAATTCTGTTCCTAATTCAAACAAAAAAACAATTTTAATTTTCACATTTGCAACTGGCGAAAAGTGCTATTCTAAAGATTGGTGGGATGATTTTTACGAAAAATTGAAAACGAGTTTTAGTGACTTGTATAATATTTTAGAAATACTACCGATGGAAAATGTATCACAAATAGATTTTAAAACAACTTCTTTCTATTCTAAAAATATTAGAGAAATAGCATCCGTAATGGCAAATGCGGAGCTATTTATAGGTGCAGATAGTGGAATTATGCATTTAGCGAGTGCTTCAAAAACAACTACTATTGGTTTGTTTTCTGTAACAAAAGAGTATAAGTATCAACCATACAATAATGATAGTACTTCTTTCAACACCAATGAAAAAAACACAAAGGATTTAATTGATGCTATTAGGGAAAGACTGCATTAAAATAACATTGCAAGAGGAATTAATGAATCGATGTGAATTATAGCATATAACGTTACATATTCTCCGGACTCACAGGAGAAGGAGCTACATTGCTTACTGGATTTATACTTTGTAAATAATTAAACATTGCGCTTAAATCTTCGTCCGTCATTTCGGTATAATTAGTCCAAGGCATTGGGGGTAAGAGCATTCTCCCGTTTTCCAGACCCTTGAACTTTCCTTTGGTTAATGCTGTTTTGAATTGTTCCTCAGACCAACCTCCAATACCTGTATCGTCTGGTGTTAAATTTCCGGCAAAAGAAATGCCCCAAGGTCCGGCACCTGCTGTTAAGTCAGGGTAAAACATTGCGAACCCTTCTTTTAACTGCTTATTGTCAAACTTTATAATTGGTCTATCTGATGGGTAACCAGACAACATTAATTCTGGTATTATTTCAGGCCCATTTTTGCCCATTCTTTTTGGTGAATGGCAATCATTACATCCCATAATACCTACAAGATATTTTCCACGAGTAATTTCATTTTCAGCATTTAGTTGTATAGCCTCCTCTGGACTTTCTTTATATTCTTTAGCTTCATTTTTGCATGAAGTAAGCATAAAAGATAAAACAACTCCGATTGCTAAAACCGACAAAGAGTTTTTATATTTCATGATATTTTATATTTATACGCCTAAAATAATAAATATTTTTTACTTGATATTGCCCACTTTATTTTTTGTCAGGATTCAGCTTGTCTGTTTTCACGTTTTTCAACTTTCGAGTAAATCCAATCAATTATTAAGAAACCGGAACATAAGCTCTCGCGTCTCTTGCAGTATTTTTAATTTTCAGCTAGAGAATTATATATTTCTTTTATTTTCTTTTATCATGATTAATCCATAAAAGTTTAGATGTATCATAACCAATGTTTTGTGCAATAGTAAGGTACGCAGTCTTTATATCGTCGGGTATTTTAGTCTCACGTGATAATATCCAGAGGTACTTTAGACTTCCACCCGCAATAAGGGCATATTTATAATCTGGATCAATTGCTATAACGTTATACCCACCATAGAAGGGACCAAAAAAGGAAACTTTAAGCATTGCTGTGTTATCATCCAATACAAACTTTGCTTTACCTATTGCTTGTTTCCATTCCTCTTTGATTGTATTATATCCTCGATTATCTACTTTTATAGTTCCATTTTCATTCAGAGAATATTCTGCTGTTGTATTGTCTAAATTTCTTTCAAACTTAAAATCAAACCGAGCTATCTCATACCATTTACCAAGGTATTTTTCCTTATCAAAGGGCTTAACTGCAGTGGCGTTTTTAGGTATAGTGGCACATGAATGTAAACCGTACATTGTGACTACTATTAATATTGAATAAAATAGGTTTTTGAATTTCATTTTATACTTTTTTAACTCAAGCATCGTCTAGTTCGAAAGTACACATAATGTACATCTAGAAAAATAGTTAGGTAGATAAACTCGTGTCGAGAATGAAAATCTAAAATAAAATTCGTGAGGATATGCTTAACTAGTCTGCGAATGGGCAATTAATCACGAGGGCTGATCGATAAAATATTTATCTCTCGTCCCATTTGCTGAATTCACTTATAACAAAATTAATAGCGGGTTTTGCTACAGCTGAGTTTGCCGCTCCGTGAATTCCTAAATGCCCTACATTTTTTAATTCAAAGATGCGAGATGAGTTTTTATTTTTAAGCATCAGATTATGTAAATTAACGCCATCTTGTTTAATTTCATCTTCTTCACAAACAACGATAATAGCTTTTGGAAGTTTTTCAATATGTTCATAAGTAATTGGGGATAGGAGCGGGTTATTTCTATCCTCTTCAGCAGGGACATACCAATTTATAAATCCGTTGTTAGGAGTTTTACGATATTTTGGAGCTTCATCTCTTAAATCGGTTGCAGGGTTTATAAGGATCTGCCCTTTTACTTCAATAGGTGAATTGCTTTCAATGTTTTTAATCAATAATGCTAACACAAGGTTTCCGCCCGCGCTATCACCAGCAAGATATAAATTGCCATTTCCATTTAATTCCTTAGTGTTGTTTTTAATCCATTGTAAAATAAAATAACAATCATTAAGTGGTATCGGAAACTTATATTCTGGTGGTCTTCTGTAGTCTATTGCTACAACGATTGAATTCGTTTCATTCGCTAGGTGTCTGGAAATATTATCATGAGTGTCTAAACTGCCCCCAATCCAACCTCCTCCATGGATATAATAAAGAATGGGCAGCGCAGCATTGCTTGAAGGATAATACAGCCTAATTTTAACAGAGAAATCGTTACCACTAATCTCTTTGTTTACAATTTTTTGAATAGGTGCTGGTGCAATATTTAAATTTTCAACTCCAATTGCAATTCTCTCCCTAATTTCAAATGCTTTTGATTGAGCAAATAGAGAAATGTTTAGAAGTAAAAAATATGTTATAACAACTAATTTCATTTGTTTAACAGCTCTATTGTATATCCGTTAAGCATGAGCCTAAGTTACTTATTTTTAGCATACGATTGATGTTCGAAATAATGAATCTAGTATCGTGCAATCGAAGCTACCAAAACGAGTATAATCTGAGCTACGTGTGGTTTCTATTTATTCACTTCTTTCAGCAGTTCAGTTGCTGCTAACTTTCCAAAGGCATTGGCTGCTAGCGGACTTGCGCCAGAAATTAATTTTCTATCCATATAAACAGTATTGTCAGCAGCTTCATTAATAATCGTGACGCCTAATTTATTTAAACGTTCTCCATATATCCACGGCATAGCACCTGGCGTATAACCTATCATTGGTCCTTGTGCATCCACAGCATCTGGGAATGAGGCAATTTTGTACCCTTTATAAATAAATTCATCTTTGTTTCCATCTAAATTTGCCGCTAACAAAGCAGCTGGTCCATGGCAAATAGCAAGCATATGCATGTCGTTGTCATGTGACCAATGAAGTACTTTTTTTAAGTCTCTATTGTCAGGTAAGCCCAGCATAGCGCCGTGTCCTCCTGGAATAAAAACTGCAACATAGTCCGTGCTATCGCTCATTGTATTTTTAACAAAGTCTGAAAGACTTCCAGGGTTTTCAAATTTAGTCTTGAATTCAGAATAGACAGCTTTTATATTTGTATCCTCCTCTGGCATTGCCCACATTTCTATGGCAACTGGCTTACCAGTTGGCGTTACAACATCTATGTCAAATCCTGCATTTTTTAGATGTAATATTGGCAACATCATTTCGACAGGATGATTTCCTGTTGAAAATTTTTCACCATTCGCCATAGTCATATTTCTTTCTTCGGTACATACCATTAAGACCTTCTTATTGCCTATGTGTGGGTTTTCATAAACAGTGTTATCAAAATCGGTTGTAGAAGACGTTGCCAATGTTAAGGCTAGTGGTGATGGACTAAATGCACCATCGTCTGTAGAAGTTGGCCTCGTGGTAATGTATAATGTTATAAAAACAAGTACAATGATGCTTGCTAGCGTAAGTATTATTTTTTTTATCATGGTTTTATTTTTTCATGTAGAACAAAAGTAGATGATAAATAAAAAACAAAAATGAACCTATGGTAATAAATTAATTCTTAATTCTCTCTTTTCTTATTCTACTTAAGCTCTGTGGAGTTATACCTAAATATGAAGCAATTTGATAATTTGGTATAATTTTTTCAAAGTCTGCATAATCCTCGATAAATTGAGTGTATTTTTCTGATGCTGATAGTGTTAGTAAACTTAAAATCCGCTTTTGAAGTGTTGCAGTGCGTTTCTCAAAGTTTTTTCGCTGAAAGGTTTCAAAAGGAGGATATTCTTTGTAAAGTTTATCAACGTGGTTTTTATCAAGAATTAATACTTCAGAATGTGTCAAACTTTCTATCGACACAATAGACTTGTTATTGGTATAAAGCGTACTATAATCACTTATCCACCAATTTTTAATTGCGAACTGTATGGTGTATTCTTTTCCGTCTTCCGTTTTGTAAAAAGAACGCAAACAACCACTTAAGACAAAAATATGTTCTTTTTTCAAAGAGTTAGTAGAAAGAATTACTTCTCCTTTTACCAATTTTTTTTCTGTAATTATTTCTTTCAGTTTATTTTCAATCTCTTCAGAAATAAAAATATTTTTTTTTAAATAGTTTAAAAGTTCGTTCATTTATTCAATTTACGGCCAATGTATTTTTTCCTGCCTTGTTCGGCTGGCAAGGTCCAAAATAGTAAAAGAAAACGAAGCAGAAGAAAATCTGCAGGATTTTCCTTGGATATAGTGGATAAGAAATTTGCTATGCACCCTGATGTGGGCGGTTTTTGAAGTACATCTCGTTTTACTAATATTTCCAAGTCTTTACATCATTACCAAAGGTGACTTTTATCCGATATGTTTAAGGATAAAAATCATCTTTAGCAATGCGATAAAAGGAGTTTCAGAGAATTCTCTATTCGCACTAATTTCTCCATTGTTTTATAAAAGGCCACATGCTAGAAACACTATACTATTTCAATATCTGATTTTAATTTGCACAATCAACTAAAGAAAATTCTTCTGAATACTCGCGTTTTTTCTATATATGCAATCGCATTGTAACAGTGATATTCCGTCCTATATTCTGAATACCATCTGGCTTTAATCGCGATAAATGAGCAATGTAGCTTTCATTCATTAGGTTTGTTACAGAAACCCCGAGATCTAGCTTCAATTCCCGAAGAGAAAGAGAACTTCCTCCACCTAGACTTAGCAAGTTATAGCCTGCGGTCCTAGTTTCAAATGCTCCTGCATTATTTTGATCCAAAGTGTTTTCAAGCTTTATAAAGGCGAAGCTTTCTTTCAGAAATCTGCCTTCGTTAAATTCTACTCTAAAGGTGTTTTTTATGGTATTCGCAGGAATCAGGGGCAGATTGTCTCCGCTGTCTAAGGTTCCAACTACGGTTTCAAAACTACTTTCAATATGCAGCCAGTCTAAGGGATGCGGGTGTATGTGCAATCCAAACTCCCCGCCATATAAGGATGCGTTTTCCTGAACGTACCTATACACTGGAGCATCGTCGATAATAAGATCGGTTGGGGTGATAAAAATATAATCCTGTATCCCGTTATAAAAGCCATTCGCGGAAATTTCAAAATGCTCATCCCGATATTCTACAGAAAGATCCAATTGATAATTCTGTTCGTTACTCAATGCCGCATTTCCAATCTCGTATCTGTTGGTTCCCTCATGAATACCATTGGAAGCAAGTTCTGCAAGATTTGGAGCTCTAAATCCGCTGGCGATATTAAGACGTCCAATAATGGCTTCGGAAAGATCTGCTTTTGCACCAAGAGCTGCATTAAAACTGTTGAAGCTTCGGTCTATGGCGTCAATAAAGTCGGTGTCTGAAGGATTTCCGTAGGCATCACTTGCGATGCTTCTATGATCAAATCGCAATCCTGCCTGAAGATCTACCGTCTCCAAATGGTAATGTGTAGTCGCCATAACCCCAATATCGGCAGTTGTTGCATCCGGAATAAGCAGTTCCTCTCCAAAGTTTTTATTTTTCTGAAACATACCCTGCAAGCCTACAATAGTTTCGAACTTTCCATAGTCTGGCAGGTTGTATTTTACATCGTAATTAAACGTACTTAACTTTAGCTGAAGTGCTGGGGTGATTAACGATTCTTCGAATTCCCTACGGTCATTAAATAGATATCCCAGTTTCACATCAAAGCTGGACTTCTTTAGAAACAATCTATTCTCCCAACTTAGGATATGATTGTTAATTTTTTGAAATGGGGAAACCAATTCCTTAGAATTAGTTTGCTCGGCAATCTCCTCTGGAATTCCAATATTAGCGCGGTTGTAATTGTATCGCAGTGTGGATTTTATATTTTTACCCTGAAAGCGCAGCCCTGCCTTCAGGTCCATTTCATTAAATCGCGTATTAGTAACTCGCTCTCCACTTCCAGTTTCATAATCACTGTGCGTCATTGCCGCACTTCGGATTAGAAACTTAAACTTTTTTCCAGATATTTTCGCACCCACATTCAGGGCCGTTCCTAGCGTGTTTGAATAGTAGGCACTGTTCAAGTCTGCAGAGCCCTTGTTAGATTCGGCAAATTTTTCAGGATTGATATACAGCACACCACCAAGTGCGTCACTCCCATAAAGCAGGGAAGCGGGTCCTTTAATCACCTCAACACTTTCTATTCCGGCAGCATTGATTCCCAATCCATGCTCCTCACCAAATTGCTGATTCTCTAAGCGGACACCTTGTGAGTAGGTGAGTACCCGATTCGAACTTAAGCCTCGAATAACGGGTTTTCCAATGCCTAATCCTGTACTTACTAAAGACACACCACCAATATCTGAAAGTCCGTCGGAAAGTGTTACTGCGCCATTCGCTTGGAGATTGTTCACTGAAACGCGCTCTACTTTCATCACATTATCACTTTGTAACTTATGAAAAGGGGTAGAGACGATCACTTGTTCCATTTCGACGGCTGTTTCTACCATCTGAATGTCCAGTGGAAGAATGGCGTCCTCAAGAATTGATATTCTTTTAGAAATGGTGGCGTAACCCAACATAGAAAAGACAACCGAATAGGTTCCTTCTGAAATATTGGGAATGGTATAAGTTCCATTAAAATCGGCTACTGTTCCTATACCTAACTTCGGAAAGTAGATGTTTGCCATTAATGGTTCGTTGTTGCTTTTATTGGTAACGGTTCCTGAAAGACTGTTTTGTGCTTCCGAATTGAAAACTATAATACAAGTAAATATAAATAAATAAATAAATTTCATAACTTATTAATTTTAAATTAATTAAATAATTTTATGTAAACTAATAATTTAAATATAATAAGGTGGACCTCGTTGCTGTGAATGACCGTATTTTGTGTTTTTTAGAGAAGATGTTTTTTCGGCAGGAAGTTTCAGGACGGTCCAAGAAACTGATAAAGGTTCAAAGTTTTGTACTTTAAAATTAAAGGTTGAAAATTGAAATTCGCAGAGTGAGCAATCCTTATTTTCGGGGTGAATATGCGTCGCAACTTCAGTACATGAAACGTGCTTATGATTCTCAAAGGCATGCGAAAACTGAATAGCTGCAGGAATAAGCAATGCTAGAATGAGCAGCAACGCTATACATCGTGTCGATATTTCGTTCTTCTGAATCAATCGTCTTTTAGTAAGAAACCAAGTTTCATGCGTCGTAACATCTTCTTTTCAAAATTCCAGAAAAACTGAAACTGCCCAAAAAGCCAGCCGTAGAACACAATTAATATTTGGTAAAATGGAAAGATCAATAGTAAGCGTAAAGGTCTATAAATCCATGGGTTGGTGGCTTCTTGGGTAAGTCCGATAAAGGCTAATATGGGTTTAGCAATGACTAGCGATGAATAGCCCGTCACTGAGAATACCAGTAGTATAATAAAGAGCTGCCAGTTGCTCTCTATGCCCCATTTCTTTTTAAGTCTTTTCAATTTCTTCCTGCGATAAATTTCTGTTTATACTTCTGTTGAAAATAGAGGAAGTAATTATATAACATATAATTCACCTCAAGTCCGTAATGCGTGCCCATGTCATAATTGATTTGCATCGGGTACAATATAGTTGAATAACGCTGTGGATTCAAAACCCTGTTGTTATATTCGGAAACAAAGTTCCGATTTCTAGACTCTAGAAACGGAATCCCGTAATACCCTTTTGGCGGCTGAGTAAGAATCCAAGTATTGAAGCCAGGTTCGATAATGAGTATTTCGTACTCCAAACTGTCGTTTGCAATACGTATCGTATCATTTACAGGGGCAATATCGGGACTACCTTTCATAGTAGACTTACTTGATTCACAGCTGTAAAAGGCTACGATTGCTACTAAAATTAAAAGTAACTGTTTCATAACTTTTTGATAAAATTACAAAATTGCCCTTTGTAACGCTACCTTTTAACGCCAATTAACAAAAAAACCATCCCGACTTCAGTCGGGATGGTTTTTAATTTCTATTCTTTCGAAATTATTTTCCGAATAATCCTCCTAATAGACCGCCTATGCCTCCTTTTTTCTTCGAACCTCCCAGGACCATTCCTGCGACATCGTCAATGATGCTTCCGTCTCCGTCTGCATCAAGAAGGGATTCTATAAAACTTTGATCTTCTTTCTGACCTCCGCCCATCAATCCACCTAGCAAATCTCCAAGTCCGTTAGAATCACTCACATTGTTTTGGCGTGTTTGTTTTCCAAGAACACCCATCAATATAGGGGCTGCAACTTTTAATATTTGCGTTACAGAGCCCGCGTCCATACCCGACTTCTGGCTTAACGCATTTTCAATTTTTGATTGACTTCCACCTAAAATATGTCCTAAAATACCTGCGCCATCTTGCTGTACATTATCATCTACACCGCCATCAAAAAGGTCTCCAAGATTGTCTAGTATACTGCCGTCATGTTTGCCGTTTAAGGCACTTAATAAACCAGCGGCACCGTCTGGAGTCGCGCTATTTTTTTTCATGGCTCCCAATAGAAAGGGGAGGGCCATATTTAATACAGAGGATGTTTTTTCAGCAGTTTGACCCGATTGAGCACTGGCTCCACCGATTAGCTGTTTCCCCATGTCACTATTTAATAAATCTAATATCGAAGACATAACGTTCTTGTTTTTTTTTATGAATACTTAAATATAAAGAAAAATACTAAGCATTCTCCATTATGCTCACGATTTGACTCGCTAGTTCTGTCCCAATCCTGTCTTGCGCTTCGTTTGTAGCTGCACCAATATGCGGCGTTAACGATATTTTGCCATTCATTAAAACTTTAACCGCCGGGCTTGGTTCGTTCTCGAATGTATCAAGGCCTGCAAAGGCAAGTTTACCACTATCTAATGCTTCAACCAGGGCAACCTCATCAATTACTCCACCCCTTGCTGCATTGATGATTGAAGTACCGTCTTTCATTTGATCAATTTCAGCTTTGCCAATCACATATTTCTTTTGAGCTGGAACGTGTAGTGTGATAAAATCACTTTGTTTTATTACTTCTGAAATCGGTACTGTTTTAACTTTAAAAGTTGCTTGCTGCCCGTCAAAGAAATCAAGCTGTATGTCTGCTTCTGACACAAATAGGTCGCTAGCAACCACGTTCATTCCGCAGCCAATAGCAATTTTTGCAACTTCCTGGCCAATGCGTCCGAAACCAATTATTCCAATCGTCTTAGCGCGTAATTCGCTTCCCGCGGCGTAGTTCTTCTTCAAGTCTTTAAAACGGCTATCCCCATCCAAAGGCATATTTCTATTAGAGTCATGTAAATAACGAACTCCTGTAAATAAATGGGCAAAGACCAATTCAGCAACAGACGATGATGAAGCGGCTGGTGTATTGATAACTTTTAATCCTTTCTCCCTAGCATATTCAACATCGATGTTGTCCATACCAACACCACCACGGCCAATTATTTTAAGACTTGGGCAAGCATCGATTAGTGCTTTACGCGCTGTTGTTGCGCTACGCACTAATAGGACATCTACCTTATTTTCGTTGATATAATTTACAAGTTGCTCTTGCGCTACCTTTACGGTGATAACTTCAATTCCAGCTTTTTCCAAAGCTGCTACTCCTGTTTGAGAAATTCCGTCGTTTGCTAATACTTTCATAGGGATACCGCCTAAGCGTGTGTTTTTAATTAAACTTTTATTTTAAAATCAATGTTTATTCATAGGCTCAAAACATCAAAAGATCGTCTTGTGATCTCTTTTCCAGCGCAGTCGACAACTTCCAATTCACAATGACCAAGAAAGTCTCGACTGCGCCCGACCAGACAAGCTTGCTATTATTCACTTTTTCTATAGATTCTTCTTTCAATGAGCAAAGCGAATTGTCTTTCCTCTTACTTCTTTGTTCTAATTAAGCGTTTCGCTTCAACTCTTGCATCACATCTACCAATACTTGGACGCTTTCTAACGGCATTGCATTGTACATAGATGCACGATAACCGCCCACACTTCTATGACCGTTTAGCCCAGAAATGCCAGCACTAGTCCATAAAGAATCAAACTTTTCTTTTAGGTTGTCATCGTTCAGTGTGAAGGTTGCGTTCATTTTAGAACGATCTTCAGCATTCGCAACAAAACCATTAAATAACGGATTGTTGTCAATTTCTGAATACAATAAGGCTGCCTTTGCATTGTTTATTTTTTCTATTTCAGCAATACCACCAAGTTCTTTCAGCCATTCCAAAGTAAGCATGGATACATAGGTAGGATATACTGCAGGGGTATTGAACATACTGTCTTTTGATATATGAACCTGATAATCCAACATCGATGGAATGACACGAGAAACTTTACCTAGGATGTCTTCCTTTACTATAACGAGAGTCGTTCCCGCAGGTCCCATATTCTTCTGGGCGCCAGCGTAAATTAAATCAAATTTCGTAAAATCTAACACACGCGAGAAAATATCACTACTCATATCACATACCAATGCAGCATTGGTATCTGGGAAATCTTGCATTTGAGTGCCAAAGATGGTGTTGTTACTAGTGCAGTGAAAGTAGTCTGCATTCGAAGGAATTGTAAACCCCTTTGGGATATAATTGAAATTTTGATCTTTAGAAGAAGCTACCACATCCACATCACCAACTAATTTGGCTTCTTTGATCGATTTATCTGCCCAAGTTCCAGTATTTAAGTAGGCGCCTTTTGTTTCTAAAAGATTATAAGCTACCATTAGAAATTCTAAACTTGCTCCCCCTTGTAAATACAACGCTTTATAGCCCTTGTTTTGAAGGCCTAGGTGTTCTAAGGCCAATTCACGTGCACCATCCATGACAGCAACAATGTCTTTACTGCGATGGGAGACTTCCAAGATAGAAAGCCCTGAATCATTAAAATTGGTAACTGCTTGGGCTGCTTTTTTTAATACCGGCTGCGGCAATATGCTCGGTCCGGCGCTAAAATTGTGTTTTTTCATAGTACATATTTTCGAAGCACAAAGGTCTGAAATATGTATCTATTAAATATCAATAAATCATATAATTTATCAAGAGACTGTCAACAAACGATTAAATTACAGACTTCGTAATTTGGGCTTTAATTTTTATATAAAACGTAAATTGGACTACAGTTCTAATAGAAATTTTACGGTATCTTCATTATCTGCGTAATCCCAGAGTTTTGGAGATTGAGCCTTTCCGAAGGGAATTTCATTTTTAAGGCCTGCAGTAGATACAATACACTGAATCTTATCGGCATCTTGAGCTAGCTTTTGTTCAATGGAATCTAAACTATCGTAATTTTCATAAAAAACGACCGAGATAGGAGAGGAGTGTCCTTCGTCTTCCTTTAACAACATAAATTCATTGTCTAGTAAGTCGAAGTTGCTCATTAAATAAACGGCTTTATTGTAATCGTAGTTATTGATGTATTTGTTATTGTTGATCATCCGTTGCCAAGAAAACATCCCATTAAAGAATAGGTCTTTATTGAAATCGGTAGGAATATACAATTTAGACACATTGCGACACCCTAATCCGAAGTATCTAAAAATGTCATCGGCCAATGCCTCCATTTGTTCCTTTGTTTCGTTTCCAGTCAATACAGCTATTGAATTTCGGTTCTTGCGGATTATGTGCGGGTATTTTCCGAAATAATGATTAAAATAGCGCGCAGTGTTATTACTCCCAGTAGCTATAACTGCATCAAAATTCTCAAGCCTATTTTCCGTAAACAAAATGCTCCCATCGAATTGGGGCGCTACAGCGATAATGTATTTTGCCAGAAAAGGCAGCAGCTGTTTGTCATTACTTGAGAGTTTGACCACTACTTTATGACCACTCATTAATACAGAAAGGAAATCGTAAAAGCCAACCAGAGGTACATTTCCGGCCATGATAATCGCTACCTTTTTTTGGGCTACAACATTAAAATCATATGCTGAAACCCATTTTTGGATACTCGCTTCGGAAAGCGCTTCAGACCAACTCTGGCAAGCGAACGATAGGTTGTCTGGCGTAAACCATCCATTGTGATTCTTAGCAGCTTCCAATTGCTGACCCATTCCCTCATAAAAGGAATCATTGTGTAAAACGTCGGATTGTCTCTCTGGACTTTCCGAAGAAAACTGTCCTAAAAACTTTCCTAATTGTACAAAAGCGTTAATTCTTTCTTCTAATTGCATACTTCGTTTGGAGTTGCCCTTTCTAGGCGTTAAATTTGCACAAAGTTAGAAAAAGAAAAATCGATGGCAATTATAATAACTGATGAATGTATCAATTGTGGAGCATGTGAACCAGAATGTCCAAATACTGCAATTTATGAAGGAGCCGATGATTGGCGTTATGCAGATGGTACAGACCTGGAAGGAAACCTAGTGTTGCCAAATGGTAAGGCGGTAGATGCAAGTGAAACACAGGAGCCTGTAAGTGATGAAGTTTACTATATAGTTGCAGATAAGTGCACAGAATGTAAAGGTTTTCATGATGAGCCACAATGCGCGGCAGTATGTCCTGTAGACTGCTGTATTCCAGATGAAGATAATGTAGAAACCGAAGAAGTGTTATTAGGCAAGCAGGCCTTCATGCATCATAAATAGATTTGTCGCCTATTACATCAAATTATTCAACATTTCGGTAAGGTTCATAAATACCGATTCGTGATTTAGGTAGAACCTTGAGTTTGCCATGTCGGCTGATGGCCTCCTCGCAAAGCCTTACTCCGGTGCTGCATTGGAGTAATACTTTTCGAACCCACTTGGGTAAAGTAATCTAATTCAACATACCGCTACTATCGTAAAGTACCGATTCGTGATATAGTTAGAATGCCGATTTTGCTGCTCTCAATACTTACTGAAGGCCATTTTACATGTATTTTTTTTGTATTTTTAAACAAAAACCGTTCTATGCCAAACTGGCTTTCTGTTGTCATTATTGCATTTGCAATCTACTTGGTTATTAGTATTGCCCTCTACTATTTGCAGGATTACTTTTTGTTTAAACCTGAAAAACTTCCAAAGGATTTTCAGTTTTTATATGAGAATCAGATTGTCGAAGAATATAACCTAGAGACTCGGGATGGTGCAATAATAAATGGACTTCATTTTAAAGTAGCAAAGCCGAAAGGGGTTGTGCTATATTTAAAGGGTAATTCGAAGAGTATAAAAGGCTGGGGAAAGTTTGCAGTTGATTTCACGCGAAGTGGATACGATGTGATCATGGTAGATTATCGTGGTTTCGGAAAAAGTACAGGAAAACGTTCCCAGAAGGCGATAAAACGGGACCTTCAGTTTGTTTATAATAAAATGAAAGAACAGGTTGACGAACAATACATCATTCTTTATGGAAGGTCCTTGGGATCGGGATTTGCAACCAAACTTGCTTCCTTGAACAATCCAAAAATGCTAATTCTAGACGCTCCTTATTATAGTTTAACAAATGTAACGGGCAGGTATATGCCTTTTATGCCATTGTCTTTAATCATCAAATACCCAATGCCTACCTACAAATGGTTGAAATATGTTAATTGTCCAATTCGTATCATACATGGAACACAAGACAAGTTAATACCGTTTAAAAGCAGCGTAAAGCTATCCCAAATTAAACCAAAACAAACCCGCTTATATCCTGTGATTGGTGGAGGTCATAAGAATATGAATACCTTTGAGGAATATCATAAGATACTTGGTGAAATCATAAAGGCTGAGGAGCGAGAAATTGATTTAAGCACTACGAGTATTGGCGTAAAACATTCTTACAAGGGGTAGCATGTATACATACAGGAAAGGATTTATTTTTATTGTTTCTCTATTAGCTTTAATTATTATTGGTGTTTATTCTATGCAGAAAAAGCTTATTTTTTTACCAACCAAGTTAGCCGTGGATTATGAATATACGTTCTCGGAGCCTTTTGAGGAGGTTTTTCTTGAAACTGAGAATGGGGCAAGACTCAATGCGGTTCATTTTAAAGTTGAGAATCCAAAAGGGCTCATATTATATTTTCACGGAAATGCAGGAGACTTGTCGCGTTGGGGAGAGATAGCATCAGATTTTATAAAGTATCGCTATGATATTTTAATTATGGATTATCGCTCCTACGGAAAGAGCACTGGCGTTATTTCAGAAAAGAACTTATTCGATGATGCAGACCTGTTTTATAAATACGCCTTGAAAAGGTATGCAGAAGATGATATTATCGTATACGGCAGATCTTTAGGGACTTCTTTTGCTGCTTTTGTTGCTTCAGAGAATAACCCCAGAAAATTAATCCTAGAGACTCCTTTTTACAATTTGGAGCAAATTGCAAAAAAACGTTTTCCTTTTTTACCAGTAAAATATTTATTGAAATATCGCTTTTTATCAAATCACTATATAGAGGCCGTTCGTTGTCCAGTGATTATTTTTCATGGAACCAAAGATAATATAGTGCCTTATGAATCAGGTAAAAGCCTGTCAGAATTGGTTGCGAAAGACAGATTAACTTTTGTGAAAATTGAAGGGGGAGCGCATAATAATCTTATAAATTTTAAGGAATATAGACTAGGGATTGATTCGGCCTTAAAATAAAAAACCCTGCACGGTGGCAGGGTTTACATACGGTTTGAAAATCTAGAATTAGTAATCTATACTTTTCACCTTTTGTTTTGCTTTCTTTTCTTTCTTTTCTTTTGATGCTTTAGCATCTGCTTTTTTAGCATCCGTTGTTTTAGTAGCCTTTTTTTCTTGGCTCTTCTTTGATTCAGCATAGTTGCCTTTGGCACCTTTACTATCTTCTCTCATTACAGCTTTCGTAGATTTGATTTCCTTAGTAGCTTCTTTCTTCATTTCAACTGACTGAGTTCTGCCAGACTCTTTAACTACTTGAGTTTTGTTGGCTTTAACAACATCTGCCTTATCTTGAGCATTCATAGTAGATACTGAGAGTGTCAAGGCTGCTGCGGCGCATAAAAATAGTTTCATAATTTGTGATTTTTTAAATTTGTTCGATAAATATACGCTCTTTACTTTGATAAAACATATTGTACGCATTAAATAATTACTGATACTCCTTAAAAAGCTCTTGATTAAAACATCGTACATGTTTGAATGAAGCTGTATATTTGCACGCTAATAATTTAGAAGTTTTTACTTTTGTTCGTTTTGTATACAATAGTTGAGACAAGAGTTAAATTGTTATCACCTTAATATGAAAAACTTATGAAAGCAGGAATCGTAGGATTACCGAATGTTGGAAAATCCACCCTTTTTAATTGTCTGTCCAATGCGAAAGCTCAAAGTGCCAACTTCCCATTTTGTACAATAGAACCAAATATAGGTGTTGTAACGGTACCAGATTCTAGATTGGTAAAGTTAGAAGAACTTGTTAATCCGGAGCGTGTATTACCAGCAACTGTCGATATCGTCGATATTGCAGGTTTGGTTAAGGGTGCAAGTAAAGGTGAAGGTCTTGGAAATCAGTTCCTCGGAAATATTCGTGAGACAGATGCAATCTTGCACGTGCTTCGCTGCTTTGATGACGATAATATTGTTCATGTTGATGGTAATGTAGATCCAATTAGAGATAAAGAAACTATTGATATAGAGTTGCAACTAAAAGATCTTGAGACTGTCGATAAAAAATTGGAGAAAGTAAAGCGAGCGTCCAGGACAGGAAACAAAGAAGCTCAAAAGGAAGAAGTCGCTCTTTTGAAAGTAAAAGAAGGGCTAGAAGCAGGTGTTTCTGTGCGTGCAATCGATTTATCTTCCGCTGAGAGAGAAGAATATATTAATCAGGTGCAGTTTATCACAGACAAGCCTGTTATGTACGTTTGTAATGTTGATGAATCAGCAGCGGTTGCTGGGAATGCTTATGTTGACAAGGTGAAAGAAGCTGTTGCTAGTGAAAATGCTGAAGTAGTAGTCTTAGCAGTAGGAACTGAGGCGGATATTACAGAGCTAGAAACTTTTGAAGAGCGACAGATGTTTTTGGAGGACTTAGGTCTTGATGAACCTGGTTCTGCGAAATTAATTCGTGGGGCATATAATTTATTAAATCTTCAAACGTACTTTACCGCAGGAGTGAAAGAAGTAAGAGCTTGGACGATTCCAATAGGAGCGACCGCACCTCAAGCTGCTGGAGTGATTCATACCGATTTTGAAAAAGGATTTATCCGTGCAGAAGTGATTAAATACGAAGATTACATTCAGT
>Ga0075467_10001028_pt1 | contig 23005 bp, 16 predicted proteins | sample DEB08_DNA_9_FD_75067 | JGI IMG/M metagenome (GOLD analysis project Ga0075467, IMG submission 75067) | Aqueous microbial communities from the Delaware River and Bay under freshwater to marine salinity gradient to study organic matter... | ecosystem: Environmental > Aquatic > Marine > Coastal ... | reverse complement strand
ATTACTTTTTTCTTTCTTAGGAATATTGATGTACGATTTTAAGCGTTCAAAATCAGCATCACTCAACGTATAGATTTTCTTAAAATCTTCAACTTTATAGAATTGACCACCTTTATTTCTATAATTAATAATAGATTGAGCCGTACGAGCCGACAAGCCCAGGCGTTCAAAGTCTGTTTTACTTGCCGTATTTGGGTTAAACTCAAATAGCTCAATCGGTCTATTTTCTACTATTCTTTCTTTTTCTTTACGGCTTTCGCCAAAATTAGTAGTCGGAAGTTCGATAAAAGGAGCAAGCCGCTCATAATCCGAATCACTTAATGTATAGATTTTCTTAAAATCTTCAACTTTGTAGAATTGACCACCTTTATTTCTATAATTAACAATAGATTGAGCCGTACGAGCCGATAAGCCTAAACGTTCAAAATCAGTTTTCGTAGCTGTATTTGGATTAAAATAAAATAATTCACTTGATTCATTTTGAGCAGCAGTTTCCTCGTAAGATTTATTGATTTTTGGAGCGTTCAAGGTTGAAATAATACTTGCTTTCGCTCGGAAATCTTGTTGGTCAATTATCGAATTAGAGTTGGATTCGAAGCCCCAAAACCGAAGAATAGAGCATACAAATATCAAGGAAAACAAGACAACGACGCCTCTTAACTCATTCTTTGTACCATAAAAATAGTCTTTCAAGATAGGTTTCATAAGCAGGAATTTTGGTCAAAACAATAAACTAAAGATAATAAAAAACAAAATTCTCCAATCGTTCAAACATCGTTTTTTTTAAAAACAGGTGTTTTTACGTACACAAGTAGTAAGGTTATAGAACAAGTTGATGTGTAAAAAATAATCATTAGTCTAATATTCATATAAGAATCAAACTGTTTTAGAATTATGCTGTTTCCGATGTATTTGTTATTAACATTATCACCAAAAACTCATCATGGGTATTTTACTATTAATCATTTTTGCGGGTTTAGAGTTATATTTATTCTATGCTTTCCGCAATGCTTTCACCGATACAATTTGGGCAAATGTGGGCGTGGCCTACGTTATTATTTCTATTATTACTTTTTTTATCACTTATTTCAAAGTAGCGTCTGCGATTCGTTCTGGCGTGTATAATGCAACCTTAACGAATAACCTTTTAATGGGCTTTTCATTTGCGTTTTTTATGACGAATTTCGTTTTGATAGCGGTCTTTTTTGCAGAAGATGTCTTCAGAATGTTAGACTATATTTGGCAGCTTTTACCGTTTCGAGATACAGGCGAAACAAAGTTTGCCGGTCGTCGGCAGTTTATCGGGATGACGGCAACATTATTGGCGGCTGTACCTTTTTCAGCCTTGATTTATGGCGTTTTACAAGGTCGTTATAACTATAAAGTTTTCAATATTCCTTTGAAATTTACCGATTTACCAAAAGCCTTCGATGGTTTTAAAGTTGTCCAAATTTCTGATGTTCATTCAGGGAGTTTCGATAATATTGAAGAAGTCGAAAGAGCCGTTAATATTATTCAAGACCAAAATCCGGATTTGATTGTTTTTACAGGAGATTGGATCAACTCACATGCTGAAGAACTTCAGCCTTACGTTCATATTTTCAAACAATTAAAAGCACCTTTCGGGAAATACGCCGTTTGGGGAAATCATGATTATGGTCGTGGTCGAAGTAATCAAGATAATATAGAAATACTGAGAGGTCTGGTCAATGATGCCGGTTTTCAAGTATTAGAAAATGAAAATATTACCATTGAAAAAGGGGGCGAATCGATTAAATTATTCGGAGTTGAGAATTGGGGCAAACCGCCATTTCCGCAAATTGGTGATTTGCAAAAAGCAAAAGAAAATAGCGAAAAAGGAGTATTTTCAATTTTGCTATCACACGACCCGACACACTGGGACGCAAAAGTGATCAATGATGATCATCATTTTCACCTGACGCTAAGTGGCCACACACACGGTGCTCAAATCGGCATCGAAGCGAAATGGTTGCGCTGGAGTCCGAGTAAATATATTTATCCTCGTTGGGCAGGTATTTATAAAGAAAAAGGTCAATATCTTTATGTGAATCGTGGATTTGGATTTTTGGGCTATCCAGGTCGTGCCGGTATCAATCCTGAAATTGCAGCAATTGAGTTGAAAAAAGCGTAATTGATTGTATTCATTTTTATAAAAAATAGAAGGTGAAAATCATTTTTTTATTTGGACATAGCCAAAATTTGTAAATCAAGCTATCTTTGTAAAACTTAAACAGGTGCGATGTATAAGGTGTGAAGTGCAAAGTAACTTCACACTTTACACCTCACATTTCATATTTCAAAATGCGTTATTTTATAAAGTTGGCTTACAATGGTACTCGATTTCACGGTTGGCAATCGCAGCCGAATGCTGTAACCGTACAAGCAACAATTGAAGAAAAGTTGTCTTTGTTATTGCGTAAGCAAATCGAAATTGTGGGTTGTGGGCGAACGGACACTGGCGTTCACGCAAAGGAGTATTATGCCCATTTTGATTTTGAGGACGATTTCCCAAAAAACTTCGTGCATCGACTGAATCTCATTTTACCGAAAGATATCGTTATTTATAGCATCGAAAAAGTAGGGGAGGAGAAGCACGCCCGATTTCATGCGTATCATCGTAGCTATGAATATCATATTTGTTTAGATAAAAATCCATTTGAAATAGAAACGGCGTGGGTTTATCCGTATCGAGAAGAGTTGTTAGATGTCGGTAAAATGCAGGAAGCTGCAGCGATGTTAATGGAGTTTGAGGATTTCAATACGTTCTGCAAAACAAATTCGGATGTCAAAACGACGATTTGTGAAATGAAACGAGCAGAATGGATTTTTGATAAAGTCAATCGTCGGTTGATTTTTCATATTTCTGCCAATCGCTTTTTGCGAGGTATGGTTCGTCTTATCGTCGGCATGTGTGTCAATGTCGGTACTGGAAAAGTTTCCCTCTCTGATTTGCGTCAAGCATTAGAACAAAAAAAGCCTTTAAAACTCAATCATTCTGCTCCTGCACAAGGTTTATTTTTGACAGACATTCGGTATGTTGTATAAAAATGAGAAAGCATCAACGGTGCTTTTAGTTTTCAACTAACTTCGTACTTTTGTGTTCGAATAAGAACATTTACATTGTAGTAATCAATTATGAAAATATTAGTCACTGGCGGAACGGGATTTTTGGGGTCGTATCTATTGCGATATTTGGTAGAACAAGGTGCTGATGTTCGAGCGACTCGACGAGCAAATAGTCCGATGCAATTGGTGGATAACATCAAGGATAAAGTCGAATGGGTCGAAGCCGATGTTTTAGATGTCGTGGCTTTAGAAGAGGCAATGCAAGGTATAGACTGCATTTACCACTGTGCGGCCGTCGTTTCATTTGACCCGACAGCTGCGGAAATGTTGAAATTGATCAATGTCGAAGGGACGGCAAATGTGGTAAATATGGCTTTGCGAACTGGCGTTAAACGCCTGTTGCATGTGAGTTCGATTGCAGCCGTAGGACGGAGTAAAGAAACTCCAAATGTGAATGAAAAAATTATGTTTGTCCGAAACCCAATGAATACAGAATATGCGATTTCAAAGTTTCAGGGAGAGCAAGAAGCGTGGCGAGGTGCCGCTGAAGGCTTGGATGTTGTGGTCGTTAATCCTTCGGTGATTATTGGTAGCGGATTTTGGAATAATGGCACGAATGGCTTTTTCCATCAAATCAAAAATGGATTAAAATTTTATCCTGTTGGTGAAACGGGGTTCGTCGATGTGCGAGATGTCGCAAAAGCCATGATTTTGCTTATGAATAGCGACATTACAGACGAACGCTATATTTTGAATGCTGAAAATATTACTTATCAGACTTTTTTAAATTGGATTGCGACAGATTTAAACCGAGAAAAGCCACATATCAAAGTCACAAAATTAATACAAGAATTGGCGTGGCGATTGGCGTGGATCGCCTCAAAGTTAACGGGCAAAAAGCCTTTTTTGACAAAAGAATCTGCTCGAAGTGCTGCGACGACTTTTCGATACGAAAATGATAAATTCCTAAAAGCATTTCCAGATTTTGAGTTTCGCTCAATGCGAGAAACTACTCGTGAAACAGCTTCGCAATTTAAGAATGCTATAAACAATGGAAAAGATTTCAATATTTTACCAATTTAGAAATCATGCTTATCAAAAATGAAATATATCCAAATAATACGCAAATTGGTATTTGGCGAATAGACGAAACGCCCGACTATTTTTTGAATCGAATGAATATAACGGAAGGGAGCTTGGCAAAAATCGCTAAAATGAATGAACGCCGCAAAACAGAATGGTTGGCGGCTCGACATTTGTTACAGCAAATGATGGGCGATCATATATTTTGTTATTCGGACGAGTTCGGAAAACCAGTTTTTCAAGATAACAATCGACATTTGTCGATTAGTCATTCGAGAGGCTTGGCAACCGTTGTGGTGAGTGACCGACTGACAGGAGTGGATATTCAAGAGATTACTCCGAAGATCAAACGGATTGCACACAAATTTATGCGAGCCGAAGAAGCGGAAAGCTTAAACGACGTCAATTCTTTACAACATTTACACATTTATTGGGGAGCAAAAGAGGCTTTGTATAAGGCTTACGGAAAGCGAGGTTTGGACTTTCGTCGCCATATTTTAGTAGAACCATTTTGTTATTTACCCGCCAAAAATTCAGAGCGAACGAAAGGAAAGACTACCGGAAAAGTTGTTAAAGGTGATTATAACATGACTTTTGATATTTATTTTGAAGAAATCGAAAATCACTATTTAGTTTTTGTGGAAGCAATATAAATAATTGATTATCAGGTGTTAATAAAGATGGTTGTTGTTAAAATCGCTCAAAAGTGAGGACGAAGCCATGAAGGTTATACAAAAAAAACTCGTCACTCAACTTGAGTGACGAGTTATAACCAAATATTTGAACTTTAAGTCATTCCATAATTTGTGTGTTCCATTCACACGACAAGGAATATTTTAACAATCTAACAATTTTATAATTATAGTTCTTTATTGACATCAATGTAATACACCTTATTATCAGTCTCGACCAACGGTTCGTTATTCGTTACGACACACAAATGAAACGGCATTCTATGCGGATCAAGTGCGATAAAATTCCATTCGTTTGTCCAATGATATCGTTCGTAAACCATTTGATCATCTAAAACCAAGTTGATATTTCCAAGTCGTAAAGCGTCTTTAGGTAGCTTAATCCAAGCGTGTTGTGTGTTGTCTGGATCAAGGTTGACGGCACAGAAAACAAGATTAGAAAAATCATCATTGTACTTGAAGTAAGCGATGATATTTTCATTATCGGTTTCACAAAACTGAATGTTCCAAGTCGTTTGCATCGCCGGATTTTGGTGACGCACTTGATTCACTCGTTTGATAATTTCCGATAATTTCGTTTCTGCGTACCAATCGTAGTGTTTCAATTCGTACTTTTCAGAATAGTAATATTCTTCTTTTCCGACAACTGGCGTATGAATGTACTTTTCGTAAACTGGGCCGTACATTCCATAACTTGCTGATAAAGTCGCTGCCAAAGCGTAACGATAGATAAAACGATTTTCGTTACCGTCTTGCAATTCGTACGGCAAAATATCAGGTGTATTTGGCCAGAAGTTCGGACGATAATAATCCCGCATTTCGGTTCTTGTCAGCTCGTGCATGTATTGTTCTAGTTCCTGCTTATTATTACGCCAAGTAAAATAAGTATAGGATTGATGATAGCCACGTTTCGCTAAACCGTTCATAATCCGAGGACGACCGAATGACTCGGACAACATGATAACTTCTGGATATTCGTTACGAATTTCCAAAATACACCATTCCCAAAAGTTGAATGATTTGGTATGAGGATTATCGACACGGAACACCTTAACGCCTTTCTTAATCCAATAAACGAAGATAGATTTCAACTCTTCCCAAAGATTTTTCCAATCTTTCGTTTCAAAATCTATCGGAACAATATCTTGATATTTTTTCGGTGGATTTTCTGCGTAAGCAATTGTTCCATCTGGTCGCCATTTGAACCATTCCGGATGTGATTTGATGTATGGATGATCCGGCGCACATTGGAAAGCAATATCCATGGCAATCTCGATGCCCATATCCTTTGCATGCTGAATCAAGTTTTCAAAATCTTCCATTGTTCCTAAAGCAGGATGCACGGCTCGGTGTCCGCCTTCGTCACTTCCGATTGCCCACGGAGAACCGACATCGCCCGGTTCTGCATTCACGGCATTATTACGACCTTTACGGTTGATTTTACCGACAGGGTGAACTGGCGGAAAATACAATACGTCGAAGCCCATATCTTTAATTTTCGGTAAGATGCGTTCGCAATCTTTGAAAGTTCCGTGTTGTCCTGGTGTTTCAGAAGCCGAGCGAGGGAAAAATTCGTACCAAGTGCTGAACAAAGTTTTCGTTCTTTCGACGGCAACTTTAAACTTATCCGAACTGGTGTGATATTGTTTATATGGATACTGTTTGACAACGTGAACGAAATCAGGATTCATCACGTATTCAATCGCTTCTTCTCGGCGATTTTCGTCAGACAGTAGCGTTTTCAATGCTTTTAGCGTTTCTTTATCCGCTTTCTTTTTGTTCTTTTTGACTAATGCCGCAGCAATTTCTGCACCTTCCAACAATTCTACATTCACATTGTTTCCAGCAGCAACTTTCTTACGAAAACCAGAGTACCAAGTCAAAAAATGGTCAATCCAACCATGAATTTGATATTCGTAAAAACCCATTTCGGTTGGTGTGAAAGTCGCTTGCCATAAGTCGTTTAGGTATTTATCCATTTCGACTTCTGACCAGTTTTTGTCGGCTTCGTGCTTGTAGCGAACAGTCGCACGAATGTAATCGTGACTATCTGCAAAAATATCGGCTGAAACCGTTATTGGTTCGCCCTGTACTCTTTTGATATAAAAACGGCCACCTTCAATCTGTGGTTTTACGTCTTCGATTAGAACTCTTTGCTGCATTTTTTAGTTTTTTTGGTTTTAGTTTCAATGCCTAAGTGTCATTATTACACAAAGGTCGGTTTTTTATTGATAATCACCAAGTTAATGTATTCGAAAGTTATCGATTTTCCGAAAAATATTTATAATAGAAAAGGTTATTGTTCAAAATAATTAGATAACAAATATAGATTTTATCTTAATATAAATATAAGATTTCTATCAATTTCAGCAGATTGGATAAATGTCTTATTGATTGATATCAAAATTAAGAATAGAACACAGATTTTGTAATAATAATACGGTTCTTTGAAATACTTAATGGAACTTAGTTTAAGTTATCATCTGTTTCTTCAAAATGAAAATCGAAAAAATAAAATTCTACTCCGTTAATGAAGCCTATGGAGAGTTTTCAAATTTTGCCTTATTTCCAATCAAATTGAAAGGCAAAATATGGAAAACGACCGAACATTATTTTCAAGCACAAAAGTTTGTAGATAAAGCGTATCAAGAAAAAATCCGTAAAGCGTCAACGCCAATGAAAGCAGCCCAATTGGGCAGAAGTCGCAAAGTTAGAATTGTAAAAAAATGGGACAATATCAGAGATAATGTGATGTACGAGGCCTTAAAAGCAAAGTTTACACAACATGAAGAATTAAACGAATTATTATTAGCAACTGGCGATAAAATCCTAATTGAACATACGGAAAATGATAGTTATTGGGGCGATTCGGGTGATGGAAGTGGTAAAAATAGATTGGGGAAATTGCTAATGAGATTGAGGGAAAAATTGAGTGAATAACAAAACACAAGTTTACTAAACTTTTAAAGTTTAGTAAACTAAAAATCAACAACTGACCAAAAACTAATGGCCATATTTATTAAAAAAGCTCCACCAACGCATTTTCAGAACGCCGATAATCGCTTCTTGAAAAATAGACAAACTCATTTTAGAAACGCCCTCTTCACGGTCTTTGAACGTAATCGGTACTTCCTTGATGGTAAATCCTAATTGACGAGTCGCAAATTTCATTTCGATTTGGAAGGCGTAACCGATAAACTTGATTTTATCTAAATTTAGCTGTTCCAATACTTTTCGGGTATAACACACAAAACCAGCCGTCGGGTCTTTTACAGGCATCCAGGTAATCGTACGCACGTAAAGCGATGCACCATAAGACATTAAAATTCTATCCATTGGCCAATTCACGACATTTCCACCTTTCGTATAGCGAGAACCAACCGACATATCTGCTCCATCTTTACAAGCTTGATATAATTCTATTAATTTCTCGGGCGGGTGCGAAAAATCAGCGTCCATTTCAAAAATATAATCATATCCACGCTTCAAGGCCCAGCGAAAACCATGAATATAAGCCGTTCCTAAGCCTAATTTTCCAGTTCGTTCTTCGATATGTAATTGTTCTGGAAATTCCTGTTGCAAAGATTTGACAATATCGGCAGTGCCATCAGGGGAGCCATCATCTACAATTAGTAAATGAAAATCCTTAGATAAACTAAACACCTTCCGAATCATCTTCTCGATGTTTTCTTTCTCGTTATACGTTGGTATTATTACGACACTATCCGACACGCTTTGTTTTATTTGGATTTTATGTAAATGTTGTATTTAACTTTGATTGGTCAAAAATAGACAAATCTTATGAAAAACGATTAAACGTATCCGCTTTGTTGTTATAGGATTCTTAAAGTTCGGTTTTAGATAAGAAACGTGAAGTGTGAAGTGTGAAGTGTTTTTTGCTGATTATCAACAGATTATACTTCACACTTTATACTTTGAATCTATTACCTAAATTAATAGATTTTATTTTTTTCTACTAATAATTCATAGTCAATTGGTGTTACGACTGGATTTTCGGGGTTTAAAGGATTTTGATTTAACGCTTTAGTCAACGCATCAAATAATTCAGGGAGGATTATTTGAAATTTCTTTGGATCAAAATACAAATGCTCCATTGCTAAACCAAAATACGACATTTTAGGATTTTTGGTGTATTCCAAAATTTGAATATAATTAAATCCTCGAATCATAGCGAATTGCTTCAATATCTCTTTGTTGTATTTTAACGCATTTTCGATATGATGCAAATTATTTTTTTCCATAAACACATTTGCTACTTCATGCAGCACAATGTTATAACCAGATTTTGGATCATTAAAAGAATGCATCAATCTATCTCCTGCAAAAATCAAGCAGCTATGACTCTTGTGTTCGGGATCGATAAAGGTTTCACTTCCGTGAAATTGTCGATTGAGTGCCGCTGACAGAAACAAACTCGGATGCACAATAATCTTCTTGAACTCAGGGAATAAAAACTCCTCTTTGCCAAAATTAATCTGTACCGCAGTCGCAGCAATCAGCCCACGAATATCCGCCGGTAACATTTCATCGTCATTCAGGCTTTCCATCTCTTTGGCCATCATAAACAAGGACATTCGACGCAAAAAGTGCTTTTTATTCACCGCAGACAAATTACGAAAATAAGGCATTTTGACTTCCAAAATTTGAACCATTTCTGGAGCAACCGGTGGCGGACTTTTGGCGTACCAGTACCAGTGAATCGGCTGCCGAAATGCAAACGTCAACCCTCCACCCAATAACCCTATCATAACTAAATAAGGAGCAATCGAAGCTTCTCGGAAGATAATTCCCATAATAATCATTACCAAAAATGGTAATCCAATTCGTGATGTTGGTGATTTAAAATCCATTATTCTTAGCGATTATTGATTATTGATTATTGATTAGTTCATAAGTCATTAGATATAACAACAAATCTATTAAAAGGAACGGAAATGAATTGATTTTCAATAAAAAAAGATTTTTAAACCTGTTCGTTATAAAAATTAAATCTTGAGGTTGTGCGATAATGTCGTAAAGATAGAAATAGGCTTAAATCAAAGAATGTGCTGCAAGCAGACTCGCAGCACATTCAGAATGTTTGTTTATCTTAAAAAATCTTTATTCATTATGTTGGTTGAGGTTCTTATTCCGATAACCTGGTAAGATTTTTAAAATCTTATAGGCTTGTAATCAGATAATATTATTTCTATTGTCGAAATAAATTGGGGAATCTACTTAAATTGCCAATTGTTCTACTAACTCATTGATTTGAGCCAACCTATCTTCGTCTAATGAATAATAAATAAACTTGCCATTCCTTTCTGTTACAACAACGCCAGCACGGCGTAAAATAGCTAAATGTTGAGACGCTACTGACTGCTCCAAACGTAACTTGATATAAATATCAGTTACCGTCATTTGATTATTATTATCTAATAAATCAATAATGCGTTGACGCAATTTGTGGTTAACGGCACGTAAAACTAACACCGCTTTTCTTAACTCATTGTAATCTAATTTTACTTCTTCATTTCCCTGAGAAAGCGTAATTTCATTTTTGGAATTTTCCATAGTGACCTGATTTTTAAACGTAAATTTGGTAGAGTTCCTTTTCTTAAGTATTCGATTTAATATACCTATTCTATTTTAAAAAGGATAATAAATAGTTATTTCTATTTATAGATGAAATATTTTCCTAATGCGTTGCATGGTATATTGAAAAAAATCACATTTGTTTTTATTTTCTATATAAATCAAGTGAATACGTCTTATTTATTACAATAATACGGTAAATTATATATTAATAAATATACATATATAAACTCTTAAAAAATCAACAAATTATAGGGTAATTTTCTTTCTCAAAATTATTTTTTACCAATAAGTGTCACGTTATCTAAATAAACAGAAATTGGATCTGTTCCATGTCCATGAGAAGTATCAAGTGCTTCATTTCCATTAATTTGCATTCCCACTTGCAAAAAGTTTTCTACCCATGAAGAAGACACTTCCGAACGACCAACAGTAGCACTTGATAAGTCAAAAAATTGGCCATTTAACTCCATAGAAACATATTTAATTCCATCACCTACAATATCTCCGATTAGTTTTAAATGATGCCAAGTATTACCTTCGATACAAGTATTAATATCGGGCGAAAATGATTGCCAAGCTAAAGCATTTCCTTGTGTATCTTTCTCATCATTCCAAAAACGCCATTCACCACCTTTTGACCACTGCACACCAAAACCATAAGATAAGGGAAGCTCAATATGTTGCCATGTAAACTCCAACCCTTCTAACTGCGAATCATTTGGATTTTGACAATCAATATTGCCATCAACATAAAAATCTAACTCGTAAATCAATTGCTTTAAGTTGCCATATTCCCAATCTTCACCTTCCCAACGCATCGCAATTGTATTGGTGTAAAAAGTATTATTATATCTATCGCCACCCGTGATGGCACATTCCAAACTTTGTCCATTTAAAGCAGGAGAATTGACATGCTGCATACCCCAAAGTATCGTTGTGCCAGGAAAAATAATATCTTCATAAACACCCCAACCAGTATATTGTAAAGTTGAGTTTTGATGCGTATAACGGCTTCCATTTTCTAATGGAAAATCTTCTATATTTTCATAAGTCAATACCGTTTGTAAGGCAATCGGTTCTGTTTTCGATTCGTCTTCATTACAAGAGAAGAACAAAAGAGAAATCAATAAAAGAATAATGATTCGATGCGTCATATCTAAATTCCTTTTTGTTGCTTACGTTCTTGTAAATAGTTCCCAAAATCTTCTACACTTAGGGCATTTAAACAATTTTCAGCCGTCAAACCGCCTTTTCGAGCGACTAAAGTTCCAAAATAAATATCGTGAATACCAGCCGTACTATGTGCATCAGGATTGATGGAGATTTTTACGCCTTGACTTGTGGCGTATTCAATCCACGTCCAATCCAAATCTAAACGATACGGATTCGCATTGATTTCAATAGACACCTCATTCGCCGCACAAGCATCAATCACCTTTTTATAATCAATCGGATAACCTTCTCTCGACAACAACAAACGACCAGTCGGATGACCAAGCATAGTCATGTACGGATTTTCGATGGCTTTGATTAAGCGGTTTGTCGCTTTGTCAATATCCATTTTCAAATTCGTATGAATAGAACCAATTATCATATCAAATTTGCCTAAAATTTCCTCGTCATAATCTAAATCGCCACTGGTCAAAATATCCGATTCGATACTTTTAAAAATCTTAAAGGGTGCTAATTCAGCATTCAATTCATCAATTTCTGCCATTTGTGCCAATACTCGGTCAGGCTTCAAACCATTAGCGTAAAATGCTGATTTTGAGTGATCTGTGATGACTAAATATTCAAAACCCTGTGCTTTTGAATATTCTGCCATTTCACGCAACGTATTGTAACCATCGCTATACGTCGAGTGCGAATGCACAACACCTTTAATGTCCGTTGCTTCGATTAGTTTGGGTAATTTATTGGCTTTCGCTTGTCCCGATTTCTCGGTGACGGCAATAATAGATGCGGCATTTTCACGCAATTCGGGCGGAATTACTGGTAAGTTTGCTTTCGCAAAAACAGCTGCTTCGTTGTCTAAATTTGTAAAGTCAACACCTGAATATTCTGCAACAAAAGCTTCTAAAAACTCCCGAGTTCCAGTGTATTTAAATAATTTAGAACCAAATTCACTCGGTGAACAAGTCGTAATTTTTACAGGAAAATCATTCGCATTTTTACAATGATAAAAAACAGCATCGGTTTGATTCAAGAGTTCCAAACCTGTTTTTTTACTAAAAATCGTTTGAATATCATTATCCGTTCCGACCAAAATCTCAATTTTTTGCACAATCGGCAAACGGCGACGCATCGCACCCGTCAAACTCACTTTCGCATCTGGTAAGATTTTCTCGATTTTTTCAATCAGTTCCAACGCATCATTTTCCAAAGTTGCATAACGAAACTTGTCCCTTGATTTAAGAAAATACTCAATTTTCTTTTTCAAATCCGCTTGCGTTTTTTCGCCAAAGCCTTTGAGTTTTATCAAGCGATTTTCATTACAAGCGTACAAGAGTTCGCCTAAAGTTTCTGTTTCTAACTCTTTCCAAATTACCCGAACTTTTTTTGCACCAAACCCCTTTATTTTCAGCATTTCTTGAATACCTTTTGGCGTTTTGGCTTTATATTCTTCGAGCTTTTGCATCTTTCCAGTGTCGATAATTTCACGGACTTTTGCCGCTGTTGATTTACCCAAACCTCGCACTTTGGCAATCTCTGCATCAGACATTTCCGCTATCGGTGAATCAACTTTACGAATGGCAATGTAAGCGTTTTTATACGATTTCGTCCGAAACGCATTTTCGCCATATAAATCCATAAATCCACCTAACTCATTGAAGTAATTCGCTATATCTTTATTTGTCAACATCTTTTTTTATTTAATGAAAATCCACGAGGTTTCGGGACAGGCACAGATTTGACGGATAAACACAGATAGAATATTTACGAAACTTTTGAAAGTTCAGCAAACGAAAAAAAAATTCAATCTGTTTTCCCATCACAAACCACACAAAGGTCGCATTTTTATTATAAAAATCCATTTAATCTGAAAACCGTATCTTTATAAAATTGAAGGTAACTTCATTATTCTTCCAAAATTTTCAATACAAAATATTCATATATGAAACGTAAATTATTAATGTTTCTACTGCTTTGCTGTATGCATAATCTTCATGCACAGTATGATTTTCATAAAGTTTATACAGACAGTATAAGTACAGATTTTTTGACAGCAAAGCAACTGTACACCTACAATGAAAGTATCATTACGGCAGGTTCACATACGTTGGCTTCGGTCAATAAACAAGGATATATCAACTGGGCAAAGAACGTTTATGTGGATTCCTCTACTATAAATTTTGCTTTTTTTCCGATAGAATACCACGAATTAGTTTCAACGCCAGATGGTGGATTTATTGGTTTGAGTGATATATCACTTTTAGGAATTGTCAGTCGATTCGATTCTTTGGGCAATGAAATTTGGTCAAAATCAATGAGTCATCTCACGTATAATGTTATCCCTCAAACTATTTTACGAACCTCCTCTAATGAATATATTTTAGTAAACAGTTCTGTTCAAAGTTCTTCGGTCGCATTCCATGAATGGCGAAAAATCGATATTAATGGCAATGTAATTTGGCAAAAAAACTACCTTATTCCAAATGGATTTTGGCCAGAAATCATCAAAGAAAATGGCTTAGGGTATCTTCTGGGGTCGTTAGACGGAACGGTCGCACAGATAGATTTTAATGGAAATGTGCTTTGGATAAGAGAACACAGCATGCGTATTGCGGACATTTTTCCGATGGCTAATAACGAATATATTATTGTTGGTGCAAATCCTGGTTATTACAATCAAATTTGGTCACGACTGACGAACACAGGAAGTCAAGTTTGGACAAAATTATTTCCGATATCTCTTGTCTGGGGAAATAATATTTTTCTATACACAGAACCTTATCAACAATTGAATGATGGTAATATTATGGATATAAAAGCCATTCCGTCATCAGCCGGCCCTAATATTTGGGATATTTCAATGAAAAAACTCAATACACAAACCGGTAATGTGATGTGGGAAAAACGATACGTTTCAAACCTGTTGTCTTCGGGCGTGATGCACCTCAGAAGTTATGCGATTATTACCGATAGTATTTTTAGTGCATTTACGTTTACTTCTCCGATTTTGAACCAAAATAAGTTTGGTCATTATATGAGAATTGATGTCGGCTATCATCCGAATCCGACAGGTTGTGTGATACAAGATATTCCGATTATAGCGAATCAGGATACGACTATTACGCATTTGCCTGTTCAGTCATTGCTGCAATTTACACCAGCTTCTCTTGTTCAAGATACCAATTTGGTTATTATTGATGTGCCTTTAGAGGCAAATGTTGTTTGTGAAAATGGTGTAGCAGCGAACTTTGTCGTTGATGATTTTTTACTTTGTGTCGATGATTGTATCACGGTTACAGACAGTTCTTCAGGAGCAATCACAAGTTACGAATGGACGTTTTTTGGTTCAGATACAACTTATCATTTTACAGAATTTCCGCCACAACTTTGTTATCCAGATTCTGGTGTTTTTTCGATTCAATTAGTCGTCAGTGATGGTTTTATGAACGACACGATGCGGAAAACAATTCGAGTTTTTGACTTACCTGAAATTGATTTAGGCAATGATACCACACTTTGTCAAGGTCAATTTATCGTTCCTATTTTTTCGATTCCGTATGCTAATTTTAGTTGGAGTACAGGAGCGACAACGCCCTTTTCTTTAATTAACAACAGTGGAACATATAGCGTTGAAGTCACCGCTGGCAACTGTTACGAAACCGATACGATTGATGTAATTTTTTATAATATTCCCAATATTAATTTAGGAAACGACACCACTTTTTGTAATCAAAATAGCTATAATATTATTCCGAATACGGTCAGTAATGTGAACTATTTGTGGAATACAAACGATACGACTTCGAATCTTTTTATTAATAATTCAGGGGTTTATACGTTGACTGTTACGGATACGATAACTAACTGTCAAGCAACGGATAGTGTCGAAATTAACCTCAATCAAACGGCTATTTTTGACTTAGGAAATGATACCATTATTTGTCAAGGAGAAAGTATTTTATTAGATGTTTTTACACCGAATGCAATTTATTTATGGAATAATAATTCGACGGATTCTATTTTATTTATTAATAACTCAGGCACGTACTCGGTTGATGTTACGGTCAATAATTGCACGACAAGTGATACGATAAATATAATTGTTGCAGATTTACCAACGGTTGATTTAGGAAATGACTCGACTTTCTGTAATGAAATTGAATATAATTTGATTGCTAATACATCGAATAATGTGAATTATCTGTGGAATACAAACGATACAACTTCCAGTATTTTTATTAATAATTCAGGCATTTATACGGTTGTCATTACGGATACTTTAACGAATTGTCAAGCAACTGATAGCGTTGAAATGACTTTTATTCAAACGAATTTATTTGATTTAGGCAATGACACGGTTTTATGTGATACACAAATTTTGCAGTTAAACGCTTTTGTCCCAAATGCTAATTATTTATGGAATAACGGCTCAACTTTGAGTGAAATATTGGTAACGAATAGCGGTTTATATTCGGTTGAGGTATCGATTGATGATTGTGTGGCTTCGGATATTATTAACGTCAATTTTGTGTCACCAATGAATTTGAATTTGGGCGAAGATAGAACTTTGTGTAATGACGAAACGCTTGATTTAGACGTTTTTGATGCGAATGCTCAAAGCTATTTATGGCAAAATAATTCGACGAATTCTGATATTTTAGTCAATCAAGCTGGAACTTACTTTGTCACCGTTTTTTACAATGAAAATTGTCAAGTAAGCGATACGATAACCTTCACCGCCGAGGGCGAAATTTATCCAATTTTGCCGAATGATACCATTATTTGTCAAGGCAATTCGGTGACCTTAAATGCGTATCAACCCAATGCTATAAGCTACGAATGGCAAACGGTTGAGGCTTATTTTCAACAACATAATTTGCAAGATAGCGTCATCATCGCAACACTTCCGGGCGAATACAAAGTGACGATTAGTAATGAGTGTCGAGCGTTTACCCAAACGATTACAATCGAAGAGGAAGATTGCGGTTGTTATCCTTACATTCCAAATGCGTTTACGCCAAATAACGACGGCAACAACGATATTTTTGAAGTTTATTCTAATTGTTTTTTGAGTAATTATAATTTGAAAATATTCGACCGCTGGGGCGGAATTTTATTTGAAACCGACGATGTGAATAAAGGTTGGGACGGAACAACACAAGGCCAGGAATTAAAAAATGGCGTTTATGTCTGGATTTTGACTTACGACGCTCCGAATGAAAAAGGCGTGATGGAAAAGTTTGTGAGCAGTGGAAGTTTGACGTTGATAAAATAAGTGCATAAATCAAAAATGCCGAATTTTCACTACGAAAATTCGGCATTTCAATTAAAAAAACGCCATCTGACAAAATCGAATTTCATTTTTTTATAAAACAGCTTTTTTACGTTTATACGTTCCGCTGTAAGTTGTTTTCCATTCTTTATTATTCGATGATTTTTGCCAGACTTGAATTACTGTTCCGTTAGTTTGTTTTCTATAAATAATTCTATGATAAATCTTTTCACCGTTGGCGTTCGTAGAACTGGTTTTCAAGGTCAACTTATCATTTTTGAAAGTTCCTTTGAAGTTCAATTCATTACCGAAATCATCAGACCAAACCTGTAACCAACGTTTATTTTTTTCATCGTAACTAAAAGTAGAATGTGCCTTCAATCCGTCAGTGCCTTTGAAATTTTCCTCCAACGTACAAGTTCCGAAAACTAATTTGATTTTGTTTTCTCCTATCAGATCACCATCTTTTGAGAACAACTCCCAATCACCAATCAAAAAATCCAATTGTTGAGCAGCGTCCGTGTTACAAACGATTTGGCTTTGAGCAGGAAATTGAAAGAGTAACAGGAAACTGAATAAGACCGAGTATTTGAAGATCGTTTTTGTCATTTTTGAAGTTTTTAGATGTTTTTTTAGTCGATATATATACAGTACGTATATTTCTGTGTAATTGTTATGATTTTGTTAATGTTTTTTTGTTTTTTTAGTTAAACGGTGGATTTTAGAAGCTAAACGACAAAAAAAGTAGGAAGAATAGGGTGAGAAATCAAAAAATGGAAGCAAGGGCGAAAACCCTTGCTTTCAAAGGACATTAATAGCTTGAATTAAAGAAAAATTATAATTTCATTTAATTGCATAGCAAAGATGTGATAAATATCTTTACCAAATACCTACACAAATGAGGGTGTTTTTACAAAAGTGTAAAATTTAATTTCTAAAAATCCGGATTCTGTAAATAAGCTGTTTAGCTATTGAACATTTAAACCAGCTTGTTTGTCATAATAGTGTCGATTTGCGTCAATTTACTATTTTTCACACCGTCCGAGAAGTGAAAAAATAAGGTGACTTCGTCTATTTCTCTCCGTCTGACTGCTATTCTATCATTATTGAAAAATGTTAATTTCACAACAATACAAAAGCTTCAAACTATACTTTTTATGAAGAATTTACACCTACTAACAGTTTTAATGATTGCCATTTCAAGTATCGCTGCAAATGCACAGTATTCAACCTTAGTTTTAAATTATGAAAAATCGTGTTTTGGTGAGAATGAGCCGCTTCCTGCTCGTAAAAACTTTGTTATCACCGGAGTCGCTAATGCTAATATTCCGTACGTCGAAGTGGCGATTTATGAGGGAGAACATAAAGCAGGAGATTTGCCTGTTTATACGACTTTTTGGAAAAGAGACTTGAATAGCAACTCGCCGAAATTTACCGTGCCGATTAATCAACATTTGCGTGAAGAGAAAGCTTATGATGTATTAGTAAAGTATTATCGTGTAGCAACGGACGGCGAGCAAACGGCTCTAAAAGCGAATTTATTCAAAACTTTGGATGCTTACATTGATCAATCTTATAAATTATCTAATTCGAAAATAGATTTTGAAAAAAATGCCAAAAAGACCGTGGCGGACTTGAACGAAATCGTAAAAATCGGTATGTCGCAATATCGTCACCGTACTCGTTTTACATTTGAAACCTTCTCCGATGTTGTGATGATGAAAATTAATCAAATCGAAAGTCAATCGTTGAAGGAAGTATCAAATGCGAATGCTGCTAACGGAAAAGACGCAGGAACTCGTGTGATTTTCAGAGATAAATTGATAAATGAATTGAAGGAAATGCTACACACCGAAGTGAGTCAATATTTGAATCGTGAGTTGTACATTATGGTGGACGATAAATTTATTGAAGATTATCCGACTGAAGAAATTCAAAATTCATTGCCCGTAAATATTGGTTATGGCGGTGCTTTATTAAATACGAATCCTGAGGCGTTTAATTATGCCGCTGCACCTTATCTGGGCTTATCTTTTCCTTTCGGGAAAGAAGGAAGTCAGTCGAAATTTTTACAACGTTCTTCATTATCATTCGGGGTTTTATTAGACCAAAGTTTGATGGACAGAGATAATATTGATTACACTGGCCCGATTTTTAACGTTCCGGTTTATGGTGCGTTGGGGTATCGTGCATTTCGCTTTATTCGAGTGAATGCTGGAGTGACGGTTTTAGAAAATGTATCTACTTCTAATATTCAAGTTTACCCGTTTATTGGGGTTAGTGCGGAGTTGAATCTGTCGCTGTCTTTGGCAAAAGAATAAACCGATAAGCGTTTAACAGTTCAACAATTTATCACATGAAAAAGCTAATTTTTACCTATATCTTTAGTGTAATCACTTTATCAATTGTAGCGCAACAAAACGCTTACAGTTGGCGAGTTGGTGCGTACAGCGGTTTCAATATTTATCGAGGTGATTTGAATAGTGACCTCAATCCGTTCGAAGTTCGTCATCCGTTGAATGATGTGTCGTATGGAGGAAGTTTGGAATATAGTACGAAAGGTTTTGGGTTAAAATTATTGGCGACTCGTGGAATTTTTCGGGCAGAGGATAGAGCGAGGAACCGTAATGGCGATTTTATTGCTCACGCTAATTTTAATCGCTCTTTGAATGTCGAAAATCAGTTGTATGATGCGTCGATTATGGCGACTTTTTATAGTGATAATGGTCGATTGTTGTCCAAAACGGCTTTTGTAAGTCCGTATGTTTCGATTGGTTTAGGTGGAACAGCTTTTGAGACTTTTGGTGATTTAAAAGATGCGAATGGACGATCATATTATTATTGGTCAGATGGTAAGATTTATGATACGCCCGAGCAGTCGCTCCCGCCAAATGTCAATGAATTACAACGTGATTTTGAGTATGAAACGAATTTAGAGATTTTAGATCCAGAAGGTATATTTTACTCTAATTTGGTTTGGAATATTCCGTTTGCTATTGGTTTGAAATGTAGAATTACGGATAGATTAAATGCGAATTTAGAGGTTTTAGGTCGTTATACGTCAACGGATTATTTAGATGGTGTAAGTATCCGTGGCAATGTCGATGATAATGATTTTTACGGTATGATTTAGATTTCGATACACTATAAATTTGGACGAAAGCCCGAGGATTTTTTACCGCCAACTTTTTATACTTCTGGGGAGCAGAAGGAGGTCGAGACGATAGAAACGAAGGAAATAAGTACGGTTAGCGAACGACCGACGAATGAATCGGAAATTGAATTGACAAAAACTGAACTGAAAATAACTCCCAAAACAGAGGTTGAAAGAGAACCTCAAAAGGTAGAACCGGAAAGGGTTTTGGAAGTAGAAAAACCTACTACAGCCGAGGTCGAAAAGATAAAAACGGAAACAGCAATTGTGGAGGAATCGACAACTATTATTGCGAAAGCAAAAGAAAAAACGGAAAAAATCGAAGTTGTCGAAGTGCCAAAAGGGAAAGTCGATACGTTAATTGTTGAAAAAATCAACGTTGTAGAAATGCCAACTTTATTGTTAAATGACAAGGGTTTCAGCGTCGAAAAACAAACGTATTTGGAAGTGCAGCAGACTCGATTAGAAGTCGCTGAACTGAATGAACAGGCAAATGCTTTGTTGAAAAATTATGAGGCGATAAAAGCCGATAGTTTTGTGATTTTGAATCAAAAAATTGATGTGCTGAGTGATAAATTGGAAGACTATCAACAATATATGATTCAACTGGCTATTCGAGGAAACTCGGATTATACAACGCCTGAAAATCAGGCAATTGAACGAGAAGTTTCGTCATTGGAACAAGAAACGGAGGCTTTGCGTCAGAAGTATCGAGTCTTGGTGTTGGGCGAAGAATCGCCGGAAGTTGTAGAAACGCAATTAGAGAAAATCCGAAAAGAAAACGAAGTCAATAAAGCGAAAATTCAAGCCTTGGAGGCCGAAGTTGCTGCTTTAGAGCAACAGAAAAATGAGGCTACGACAAGGGAAAAAGGCTCCGTTGAATCTTCAAAAACGCTGAAAAATATTACAAATATCGAGCATATTGTGGTTGGTGCTATTAATCCTGACACCGCTCAATATATACGAGGTTCGGCGGCGAATAATACGGTTATTCCTGTTTTGTCGGATTCGATGACAGCAGTTGTCAATATTTATGAAGCGAAAATTCAATCTTTATCAAACGAAGTAAATCGACTTAATACAGAGGTGATTCCTGAAAAAGATCAAACGATTCAGTTTTTGAATACCAAAGTGATGGAGTTGCAAGGTGAATTAAAAGGCATTAAAGAAACGAATAAATATTATGCGGATTTATTTCAAAAACAAATCGCTGCATTACAACAAGAAATTACGAAATTAGGTAAAATAGAAACGAAAGTAGTTGAAAAAGTCGTGCAAGTACCCGCTGAACCTACAAAAATCGTTTCGTTACAGGATTTGGTTAAAGATTTTGGTGTGACGAATATTTATTTTGATAATGGCAGTACAGCGTTGAAAACGGAGTTTAACGGGCAGCTCAATCGTGTCGCTTCGATGATGCAACAGCACCCCGAAATCGTAGTCATTCTAAAAGGTTACACGGATAAATCTGGAAATTCAGCACTGAATTTGCAATTGTCTAAAAAACGTGGCGAGGTGGTAAAAACTTATTTAACTAAGCAAGGTATTTTGGCCAGTCGCATTGATGTCCGTTATTTTGGTGAAAATACCGCAGGTACGATTAATGATGCGTTTTCTCGTAGAGTTGAAGTACAAATGTTGATTAATTAACGATGAACGGCCGCTTTGCTGACACAAAATAAAAAGGCAAAATTCGATTTATCGAATTTTGCCTTTTGTTTTATAACGATTGTGTGAAAATATTCTGAATCAAGCCGAGCTGTCAATCGTCTTTTACTCCAACGGTATGAGAAATATTCATCCCGCTAAGAATCACTTCTAAAATGGGATCTGCCTCGGGGTCGTATCCTTCTTTGATGTCGATATCGTACATTTTGCTGAAGGTACTCCAGTAAGTTGCTGAAAATCCACCTCTTAAATCTTTAACTAAGTCGTACATTGGAATGTCTAATTCTCGCTCAATCATTTTAATAAGGATTCGGCCTTGAGTACGAGTGAGTTTTTTTAACGGTTCTTTGAAGTTATCTTCTAATTCTTTTTGTAATCGTTTGATATGTTTTTTACGATTGCGTTTTTTCATATCGTTTGTAGTTTCCTCTAACTCACGGAAAAGGCGAATCGCTTCAACAGCATACGGATAAACTTGATTTGCATGGTAACGCATTCTGAGGTAATGACGACGTTCTTTGCTGCTTTTGAATTTACGCATCGAAGTCACGGAAACATCCTCTAACTCTGCCATAATAATGGTGTCTCCTTCCTCTGATATGATCACAGTCACGACTTGTCCGTCGATTTCTGTTTTAAATGTTTCTCTGGTTTTTTCTTGAGTCGTTGTATCCTTTTTTTCTTCGGCTACTTTTTGGCTAAAAGCAGTGAACGATATTATCATCAGTGCGAGTAAAAATACAGATTTTTTCATAGTTGCATTTTTGAGTTTAACTGCTTTAATAGCAATTGGTGTTTACGAGTGTAATATGCCAAAATTTATTCCAAGTGAGGTGTTTGTGAATTTTAGGGTTGTAAATCAAGGAATTGTAATGCAAATCAACCTATTATTTTTATTCCTGTTGCTTTTTGTCGTTTCCTAAAAATAAACCTAAAATTATAATTTCACGCTCTTACTTCAGACGAATATATCTGATAAAGTGACCACAAAAATTGTTAATCTTTCGCTATTTTTGTTGATGTTTACAGAAACTTTCTGCATAAAATTTATTTATAAAATGTTTTTTATGCAATTGATATTATACTGCAACAGTGGTATTTTGTTGCTAAATTGTTAATTCAACTTTAAATGACACGAAAAATATTTATAATTTGCTTGTTGACGAGTTTTTCAAGTCTAATGTTCTCTGGCTGTTTTACGCCTGACGATATTAAACTAACAGAAGCTCAAAAAAAACAACATGTTGACTCCATTTATCAGTTGGAATACAAACGGTT
>Ga0075467_10001025_pt1 | contig 23026 bp, 18 predicted proteins | sample DEB08_DNA_9_FD_75067 | JGI IMG/M metagenome (GOLD analysis project Ga0075467, IMG submission 75067) | Aqueous microbial communities from the Delaware River and Bay under freshwater to marine salinity gradient to study organic matter... | ecosystem: Environmental > Aquatic > Marine > Coastal ... | reverse complement strand
TGATGAGCCACATGACTAGTTCAGCACCTTCAGAGCCCGACTCTCGTATATATTCAGCATGTCGCATTTTTATTAAACGCTCAGGATCAGCGGTCAAATCATTTAGAAATGCAATATCAAACTCTTCGTTTACTAACCCTGCTCTTTCTCCTTGCAACTGATGAGACATTCCGCCGGTACCTAAAATACATACCTTAAGATCTTCATCGAACGATTCGACAGCTTCACGAATTGATTTTCCAAGAGCGAAACATCGTGAACCTAATGGTTGAGGGTACTGAATGACATTAACTGCCAAGGGGATCACTTTGCACGGCCATTCCTCTGGCTGATCATACATGATTGATAAAGGAACCGTTAAACCGTGGTCAACTGGAATTTTGTTAGCAATAGTGATGTCGAACTCATTTAATACAAGGCTTTCACATAGGTGCCAACCTAGTGCGGCATGGCCTTTAACCGTAGGTACTTTGCGCGGCCCATAACCTTCGTCCGCGGGATGAAATTCAGGCGCCACACCAATTGCAAACGTAGGTATAAGTTCAAGTGAAAAGGCCGAGGCATGGTCGTTATAGACGATAATACAAACATCGGGTTTTTCCTTTGCAATCCACTCTCTTGCTTTTTCATATCCAGCAAACAAAGGGCGCCAATAGTCTTGATTAGTCAGTCCTTTATCTACCGCAGCACCAATTGCGGGCACATGCGAAGTGCCAATTCCTGAAGTAATTCGAGCCATCTATTTTTGCTCCCATTCTGATTTATAACGATTCCCATCGGGCTTTCGCCCTCCTGCTATCATCATTGATTTGAATTCATCCTCACTTACACCAGACATCATGGCTCCGACTTGCTGCATCGTTAAGCCGTCTAAGATCGCCAACTTGAAGGTGTAGTATATGTTCCCTCCAAGTTGTAACATCTCTAGCCAACGTCGATTCACCACAGCGTTGCGTTGCTCTTCAGTCATAGGGAATTGATCGAGGTAGGTTGTTTCGTTTTGGCGAAATTTGTCTCGGTTTTCTGCTTTATTCAGTGACATACAAAACATGTTTAAATGATATCCCATCATACTGTGTTGCGGATCAAACACGTAGGTTCCAGGAATATCGCTGTAATCTTTATCATCGCGCATCTTATTGCCTTTGCTAGATTAAATGACTAGGAGAAGTGTATGAAATTATGCGTGCATGTAACCAATTAAAAAAGATAAAAAGGTGATGAAATTTGTTCGAAACTATATGCGTTAGCAATAGTTTTTGTTCTAATTATTTAACAAGGAGAATCGAATGAGCAAATTGGTTAAAATTATCGCAGAAGACGGTTTTAAGTTGCCTGCATATTTGAGTCGCTCTATTGGCGAGGCAAAAGGCGCTATTGTATTGATTCAGGAAATATTTGGTATTACTAAGCAACTGCGAGAACTTGCAGACCAATATTCAGCTCTGGGGTACGATTCAATTGTTCCCGCACTATTCGCGCGCGTCTCTAACGATATTGAACTTGAATATAGTCAGGCAGCAAAAGGCCTTGAACTGGTTTCTAAAATTAAACAGGAATCAATATTATACGATATACACGCCGCAATCACTGCGCTAGACCACAAGCAAGTTTCTGTCATTGGGTTTTGTTGGGGAGGTGGCCTAGCTTACTTGGCCGCTAGTGAATTAAACCTGCATAGTGGAGCAGCTTTTTACCCTACAAGGCTACTCAGTTATCTACCGAAAAAACCAAAATGTGCTTTTCAGTTTCATTTTGCAGAAAATGACACACATTCGCCAGCAGATGTTATTCAACAAATGCAACAAAGTGCGCCCGACTGCAAGGTTTTCATTTATCCGCAAGTCGATCACGCATTTGCAAATCATCACAAGTCTTCGTTTGACCAAGATTCAACTAGTTTAGCTCAAAGCCGAGTGGTAAAAATGTTAACGAGATAAATTTCACCGTTACTCTAGATTGATTAGTCCTTTTGCCACTTCTCGCAACTTATCAAGGAAAAGTTGTGCAGCCGGCGATGGTTTGGTGTTTCTTCTCATTGTTATCCCTATTGAGCGATACGTATCATTCATTTCTACTGGCAATACATCGAGTAAACCACTTATTTGATCGTAGTAAATCTGATGTTTAGATAATAAAGTCACTCTGTCGCTACTCATTAACAAACCCCTGACCATTGATAACGAACTAGTATGAATAGCATGTTCTGGCATATCACATCCGTGATTTTTCATTGTTTCAATAAACAATTGTCCCGAAGGTGTGTGCAACTCGGGAAGAACCCAGCGATACTCACTTAACTCCTCTAAGGTTACGCTAGCTTTATTCATCAACGGGTGCTGTTTACGGGCGATTATAGCGAGCTTATCATCGAGTAATATTTCTGTTTTGATATCCATATTGATATCACTTGGACGAATTGCCCCTATAATAAAATCAATGTCTCCGCTTCGTAACGAGGATTCCATTGCGGAATAGGCGCCTTCTTGAGTGGAAACATCTAATTGGGGATGCTCAGACAAAAGTAAACTGATAGCGTTTGGCGTAATATAGGTTCTAGTATAAGGCAAAGTGCCTATTTTTACGCAACCACTTGTCATGCCATCTATGTTTTCAATATCTTCCAATCCATGTCGAATTTCTGCAAAAGCCAACTTGACGTGTTGTGCGAGTACATTACAAAAATTGGTTGGAGAGACGCCATTCGGACCTCTGTCGAATAATTCTGTATCGAGCCAGTTTTCAATTTGCCTCACCGAACTATATATTGCAGCTTTAGTAATATTTAACTGGGTTGCCGCGCACTGAATACTACGCAAATGATACAATGCAATAAATGCTGACAATCGCTTATAACTTACGTCCATAGTAAAAATCGGTATGTTGCCATACAAATTCCTACTTCGAGAGTACTCACCAAATTTCTCACCAGCAAGCTTCAATTCTTCCATCGCATTTTTAGCTCGCAAAGCCAAAGATTCTCCATATGCAGTAGGAATCATTCCTGTCGATGTGCGGTCAAACAATTTTCTACCTATAGTAGATTCTAAATCAGTAATCGCTTTAGTTACGGCTGTTTGGGAGCGACTTAACTGTTCAGCTGCTTTGGTTACATTCCTAGATTCACTGACGAAAACCAAAGATCTTAGCTGCCGCAAACTTATTTCTGGAATACCATTTGGGTCTATTTTAATCATCTGAACAATCCACTTTCTACTATTTCTATACCTTACACATTTACCTTATTTTTGGTATGAGAAAAGATTACATTGATAATAGAATTAATTTTTTTTGTAATGTAGATGCTAGTGCAGCCTATGTTAAAGCGCTAATTTTTATTTAAGTTAAAACTCTTATATGAATAATGATTGATAAATAGCTTGAAATTCGATTCCGTTAGGTTTTGTTATAGGAATGATATTAATCATTTTAATCCCGAAGATGATAATTTTTTTGCATAGCTATGAAACAGTTTTACATTGTTCAACTTACCCTCCGCTAAATTAATATCTAAAATAACAAAAGCCGATAGGTGTTTATAAGTGTGACTCAAACTGCAATACCCTTTATGCAAATAAGAGGTGGGAGTTCTAAAGGAATTTATTTCTTAGCCACAGACTTGCCTGCATCAAATGCCTCAAGAACTCAAATATTACTTGATGCAATCGGCAGAGATGTTAGCCAAATCGATGGTTTAGGTGGCGGCCAACCTGTAACCAGTAAAATAGCGATTGTATCTAAATCAAAAAGTAGAGATGCAGACGTAGACTTTTTGTTTGTGCAAGTTGTTGTTGGTAAAAATGTTGTAGATACAACACCCAATTGTGGAAATCTGTTGGCTGGAGTTGGTCCATTTGCAATCGAAGCAAAGTTAGTTAAGCCAATAAGCCCCAAAACACTTATTCGTGTAAACATGTTAAATACCAATAAGCGTTGTGAGTTAACAGTGCAAACTCATAACGGAAAAGTTAACTATCAAGGCAGTCAACAAATAGATGGCGTGGCTGGTACAGCGGCCCCCATTCTTTGTAACTATTTGGATGTTGCCGGGGCAGTTACTGGAGCACTCTTTCCAACGAATAATTTGAAAGATGATGTTGATGGGATCAGCGTCACTTGCGTTGACAATGGAATGCCAGTGGTGCTTATTCGAGCAAATGATTTGAACATTAGCGGTGATGAGCCACCTGCAGAATTAAACGGTAATAAGCTCCTAAAAGCCAAATTAGAAAAGATCCGCCTAGCAATTTCACAGAAAATGAATATTCATGACGCTGCTGTAAAAGCTATACCCAAAATGTGTATCATTTCGAAGGCTAAACACGGTGGAATTATCAATACTCGTACATTTATTCCTCATGATTGCCATCCAACTATTGGTGTATTAGGGGCGGTATCTGTAGCAACCGCATGCATTACTAAAGGTACAGTTGCAGATAGCTTAGTTGAAAAAAGTTACGCTTCAAATCAACCTATTGCGGTTGAACACCCAGGTGGTGAAATGACCGTAAATTTAGATTTTGAATTCAAAGGCGGAATTACAAAAGTTAAAAGTGCAGGGGTAATACGTACTGCTAGATTGCTGAGTAAAGGAACATTGTTTGTTCCCAGCGCAAGTTAAACCAGGAGAATAACTATGAAGCCAGTTGCAATTCGTAATATTGAAAGGACAGACATAACATTAGTTGACGAACTTGCCAAAAACGGTGTTTCAACAGCTCATGAGGCGCTGGGAAGAGAGGGGCTGTTAAAGCCGTATATGCGACCTATTTATTCAGGTGCCCGAATAGCGGGGAATGCTGTTACCGTTTTGGCGCAACCCGGCGACAACTGGATGCTGCATGTGGCGATGGAGTTATGTCAAGCAGGTGATATATTAGTTGTTGCATGTGTTAGTGATAATACTGATGGGATGTTTGGCGACTTATTGGCAACTTCTGCGCAAGCCAGAGGGGTAAGAGGGTTGATTATTGATGCTGGCGTTAGGGATTTGGCAGACTTACAGGCGATGAATTTTCCCGTTTGGTCTAAGGCCATCTCAGCAAAAGGTACTGTCAAAAATACTCTAGGCTCAGTCAACATTCCAATTGTATGTGCAGGTCAACTTATCTCACCAGGCGATGTAATTGTTGCTGATGATGATGGTGTGTGTGTTGTTCCTCGCAGTAAGGCGAAAGCTACCGTAAAAAACGCTACGCAACGTGAAGCTAACGAAGAAGAGAAACGTCAACAACTTGCTGATGGAGTATTAGGCTTGGATATTTATGCTATGCGACCCAAATTAAGCGCGGCTGGATTGACTTACTATGACAGTTTGTCTGACTGGCAAGCCGCTGACAATTAACCTGTCTCGCAATGATGGGCTGTTTGGGCGCCAAAAACTTACTTAGAAGTAAAAAGAAATGTTTTAACGCCATTATTCTGGGTACAGAGTACCCAGAATATAAATTGTTTAAAGTGTTGAAACGAAAGGGAGATAAGGTACATTTTTTTATCTCTGAAGACCCCTGGAAGTATAATACGTTAATCGACGGTGTAATTTGTCGATATCCTGTCGAAATAAAGTCTTTGTGTGAAAACTACCAGATAGATTATGTTTATTACTGTGATCCACTCTGGCTAGATAAAATTCCTAACTTACCCTCATCCACCAGATTAATGCCATACACAGATTAATGAATACATTGAGAACTTTTTTTTATGGGGAAGTAAGCAAAATGCATTGGTTAATTTGGTTTCAATTTCTTATTCTCTGCTTACCGTAGAAAAATAGAGTACGTTATGATTATTGATTGTCATGGCCATTATACGACTGCCCCCGCACAGTTAGGCAAGTACAGAGAAAACCAAGAACAAGAGTTAGCATCCAACGCTGACTGCAGTCATCAAAAAGGTGAGCTATGCATTTCTGATGACGAATTACGAGCAAGTGTAGAAGGTGCCCAGTTAAAATTGCAGCGAGAGAGAGGTATCGACCGCACCATTTTTTCACCTCGAGCGAGTTGGATGGGGCATCATATTGGCAATGCTAATACCAGTAAATATTGGAGCGAACATTGTAACGAGTTGATTTACCGGCTGGTAGAATTGTATCCGAAAAATTTTATTGGCGGCTGTCAACTACCCCAAATTCCTAATGGCAGTTTAAACAACAGCATCAAAGAGCTGGAAAGGTGTATTAATGAATTTGGTTTTGTAAGCTGTAACCTGAATTTAGATCCATCGGGCGGACACTGGAATTCACCTCCTCTTGGTGATAAGTATTGGTATCCATTCTATGAAAAGATGGTTGAGTTAGATGTTCCCGCGATGATTCATGTAAGTGGCAGTTGCAATCCTGCTTTTCATGCGACCGGCTCCTATTACTTAAGTGCAGATACCACCGCGTTTATGCAGTTGATGACTTCAAAAGTATGTGAGGATTTTCCTACTATTAAGTTTATTATTCCACATGGTGGCGGTGCCGTTCCCTATCATTGGGGGCGTTTTAGGGGATTAGCGGACATGCTTAAGTTACCGCCTTTAGATGAGTCATTGATGAATAACGTATATTTTGATACCTGTGTTTATCATCAACCCGGCATTGACTTGTTAGTTGACGTTATTCCGACTAAAAACATTCTGTTTGCATCTGAAATGATTGGTGCAGTTCGCGGAATTGACTCCCAGACTGGATATTATTTTGATGATACAAAACGATATATAGATAACAGTAAAAATTTGAATGCTGAGCAAAAAGAGGCAATATTTTCAGGGAACGCAAAAAAAGTATTTAGCCGTCTTTCTGGCAAATTGGAAGGAACGTAAGATGAATCATTACAAGCTTTTTATAAATGGCCAATATCAATCTGCTACATCGGGTAAAACCGATGTTAGTAAAAACCCAGCGACGGGTGATACTTTTGCCACCCTTGATTTGGCGAATGTAACAGATGCTTTGACAGCCGTTACTGCAGCTCACGAAGCATTCCAAAGCTGGAAAGACACGCAGCCATCACAACGAGAAATGATTTTGCTAAAAGCGGCAGATGTGATGACAGCCCATTCTGAAACACTCAAAAATATATTAATAGACGAAGCTGGTTCAAGCATGTTTAAAGCCGGTTACGAAACGTCCCACACTCCCGGATTTCTTCGGAGCATGGCCGGTGAGTGTCGACGGGTGACGGGTGAAACTTATGAGTCGGATTACCCAGGTGTTAAGTCATACTCAATCCGCCGACCGCTAGGCGTTGTTTTAGCCATTTCTCCGTTTAACTTCCCATTATTATTAGCAATAAGAAAAATTGGTTGGGCGATTGCAGCGGGCAATACTGTTGTTTTAAAACCGTCAGAAGTGACGCCCATTATTGCATTAAAAATTGCAGAAATATTTCATGAAGCGGGTTTGCCTGCTGGTGTGTTGAATGTCATCCCTGCTCACGGCATCGATTTAAAAGATAGCTTGATTGCCGACCCGAGAGTTAAAAAAGTTACCTTTACTGGGTCAACTAAAGTCGGACGAGCTATAGCCGCTAGTTGTGCTCAATATGGCAAACCTATTACGCTTGAAATGGGTGGGAAAAACCCCCTAATAGTCCTAAAAGATGCCGACATTGATTACGCTGTAAATGCTGCTGCCTTTAGCAATTATATGAATCAAGGACAAGTCTGTATGACAGGCTCACGAGTAATTGTGGAAGCTGAAATATACGAAGAATTTGTTACTAAATTTACCGAAAAAGTAAAACACATCAAATACGGTAACCCCCGTGAGCCTGGCGTAATAGTTGGCCCATTAATTCGTGACTCACAAGCAAGCTTTATTCAAGAGCAAGTAGATAGTGCTGTAGCAGCAGGCGCAAAAGTGACCGTAGGTGGCAGCTATGAAGGGAGTATTTATAAACCAACGGTCTTGATTGATGTGACCGATGACATGAGCATTTTTTCCGCTGAGTGTTTTGGCCCAGTAGCTTCGGTTATCGAGGCTAGAGATGCAGAACATGCTCTGGCTTTGGCAAACGATAGTTGTTATGGCTTGACGTCAGCCGTAATTACTAATGATCTGCAAAAATCCATGTATTTTATTGAAAATTTGGAAAGCGGAATGGTACATATTAATGGCCCGACTATTCGTGACGAGCCAGTAGTCCCATTTGGTGGTGTTAAAGACAGCGGCATGGGTAGAGAAGGCGGCCAATTCTCGATGAATGAGTTTACTGAGCTTAAGTGGGTAACTATTCAAATGGGTAAACAACAGTTTCCATTCTAATAAGTAAAAGTAATCTGTCAAAATTTACAAATTGATTCGAACATGACGAGTAAATATGAAATCAAAAATGCGAATGACTCAAGTGCTAGAGGTTATAGATTTAAGTCCTCACATGCGACGAATTGTGCTCAAGGGGAATGATTTAATTGACTTTCCACAGGGGATGGAAAGTGCGCATGTCAAAGTGATTCTGCCACAACCTGGGCAGGAAAAACCTAAGCTTGGGAAGTATCCCGGGTTTGAAAAGTGGATGCGTTCGTACACGATTCGTTGCTTTGACCCTATCGAAAAAACCTTAAAAATTGACTTTGCAGTAAATGATCATTCAGGGCTTGCAACTAATTGGGCTACCAACGCTAGTGTTGGTGATTATTTAGGAATTGCTGGTCCTGGCGATATTAAATACACTCAATATGATGCCGACTGGCACTTGATTATTGGCGACTTGACAGCACTGCCGGCCATAGTCACTACTATAGAGAAACTACCTGCAGATGCTTGTGGTTATGTGTTAGCACAAATACCAACCGAGCAAGATATGCAAATAGTAAAAACACCAAAAAACTTGGAGATAAAATGGGTTGTTAATGCTGATTTGACAAAGAATATGCTTCTTGAAACCGTGCAGAAGCTTAAATGGTTAAAGGGTGAGCCTGCTGTTTTTATTGCCTCTGAGACTCAAAAAATGAAATCGATACGGAAATATGTAGCGCTTCAACCTGGATTTGAAAGAGAACTAATGTATGCGTCAGCCTATTGGAAATCCAAATAATCAACTGACGGTGAGCATGGTCGTGCCAACATTTATAGTTTAAGGATTCGTTTAAAATGCAAAAAAATCTAGATGGAAAAGTGGCTGTAGTTACCGGCGGCGCACAGGGTATTGGCGCTGCTTTCGCTAAAGAACTGGCGTCTCGAGGTGCAAAAGTTATTATTGCTGCTCGTTCAGACTGTTCAAACGTATTGAGCGCGATAGCGGACTCGGGAGGTGAGGCATTTAGCTTTAAAGTAGATATCAATAACAACGAAAACTTACATTCATTGGTGGAACAAACAGAATCACGTTATGGCCCGATTGAAATTTTAGTTAATAATGCCGCAATGTTTTCAACCCTCAAACTAAAACCCTTCACAGAAATCTCTGAAGATGAATGGGATGAAGTTATGAAGGTTAATGTTAGAGGGCCATTTCAGTGTGCTAAAGCCATCGTTCCTAGCATGCGGCGCAATGGTCGAGGAAAAATCATTAACATATCTTCTGGCACTGCTCTAAGGGGAGCCCCGATGTTTTGCCACTATGTATCTTCAAAAAGTGCCATCATTGGTCAAACGCGGGCTTTAGCAACCGAACTTGGCAAAGACAATATCCTAGTGAATTGTATTATCGTTGGATTAACCGAAAGCGACGGTGTTAAAAATCACCAACAAATGTTGAGCGCGGCAAAGGCAGGAACTATTGCTTCGCGTGTATTAAAACGGGCCATGTTACCGGAAGATTTGTTAGGAGCACTTTGTTTTTTAAGCAGTGAGGACAGCGACTTTATGACGGGTCAATGCATCAATATTGACGGTGGCGCCATAAACTATTAAAGAATTTACAAGACTTTCCTCCTACCTACAGCAAATTCATTAAATTTTATCTTCGTTAAGCTCGTAACTAATAGTAATGAGAACTCAACAATTTTTCTATTAACATAAAAGTAAACTTAGATTAACGTAACGTTTATAAAGTTGAAATACACAAAAACGCTGAGGTTATTAGTGGAAGAATTTAAAAAAGGATGGGGGCCGCTGCTGGCTGCTACAGTCGGAATGGTTTGTGGGATAATGACCGCAACAAACTATTCGCAAGGTTTTTTTGTAGATGTCGTAACCACTGAATTTGGATGGAGCCGCCCGCAATTCTTCCTTAGCTACACAGTGTTAATGTGTATGGGACTTATATGTGGTCCAATTATTGGTAGTTTGGCAGGTAAACATGGAGTGCGCACACTCGGTATTATTGGTTTGATTGGTCATGCTGTTGGCTATGTTATTCTTTCTTTTAATAATGGTTCACTGTTAATGTGGTATTCCAGTTTTGCCGTATTAGCGATACTTGGCGCGGGTTCATTACCTATTATTTGGACCGCTATTCTTAATGATTATTTTGTTAAGCATCGTGGTAAAGCCATCGGAATAACTATGACAGGAACGGGTATTGGCGCCTTTATTCTGCCACCAATTACTACATTTTTGATTGATGCTTATGGATGGCGTACAGCATATCAAGCTATTGGCATTGGTGCGCTTGTCATATCTCTGCCTATTGTTTTTGCTCTTTTCAAACCCAAGATGGTCAAAAATAAAAATGAACCTCAGCATACCGCTATTGCTAGCTGGGGCTTAGATAGACGCGAAGCCATGAAAACTAAACAGTTTTGGATTTTAGGTGTAGTGATATTTCTTACTGTTATAGTGATCGTAGGTCTATTATCAAACTTTAAGCCCATATTAATCAATAAAGGATTAGATAGCGGCACAATAGCGTGGGTTGCTTCAGTACTGGGACTTACCATTATAACTGGGCGTTTATTGGTAGGAGCGCTTATTGATAAGTTTTGGGCACCTGGTGTTGCTGCTGTCATATTCGTGATGCCAATTATATCTATTTTATTATTAGTTATGATGCCGGGCTCGGTATTAGTGGCTGTTTTAGTTGCTTTAACATTGGGCTTAGCTGCCGGCGCCGAATTAGATCTTCTTGCATACTTAACTAGCAAGTACTTTGGTCCACTATATTATTCAAGAGTATTTGGCTGTGTCTTTGCGTTTTTTGCTGTGGGCGCCGGCATAGGACCACCAATATTTGGTGGTGTAGGGCAAGCTCATGGCTACGATACCATCTTACTGGTATCGATCGGGGCCTTGGTGCTATCTATTATCCTGTTTTTGCTAATGGGTAAATATCCTGAGCATGAAAAACTTAAAAACTGAGTCCCTGCGGATCTCTGCAGCAGCCATTAGCATTATTATTTTAAGTGGCTGCTCAGCAAATTGCTAAACATTGAGATACGGTCAAACGGCTTTTCTTTGCCTTTATAAATTCAATTCGAAACAAACCAAATTTAATCATGAGGACTTTTTATGGGCGTCATTACACCAAGCAATAAAAGCGTTTTAGAGTTAAAAGGGTTGCACCTTTATCATGCCGATTTATCTAACTGTTCAATGCGAGTGCGCATTGTCCTTGAAGAAAAGAAAGCTGAATGGGTTAGCCATCATTTTGACTTGCCAAAACGAGAGCATATTACACCTGAATATTTCGGTATTAACCCCAATGGCGTAGTGCCTACACTTGTCCATGATGGTGTGGTTATTGTCGAGTCTGATGACATTATTGACTACCTCGACCAGTTATTACCGCAACCTCCGTTAAGGCCAAATTCAAAAGAGGCGACGGAAAAGATGTATTGGTGGATGAAATCTGCCGTTGAGATACATTTAAAAGCTATAAAAACTTATATTTATTTTCATAAAATGCAAGGCAAAATGAAGCAGACGGATGAACAAAAAACAACCTATGAAGGTTTGCAATCTAACCAAGAGCTTTTAAATTTTCACAAGCAATCTAGCACCACTGGTTTCACAGCTGAGGATGCAAACAAAGCTGAACAAATACTTGACGGATTTTTCAAAGAAGCCGATACCATCCTCAAAAAAAATCAATGGTTGGCAGGGGAGCAATTTTCGCTTGCTGATATCACTTGGATACCTCTTCACTATACTTTGTCTGGAGCTGGTTATGACTTCAGTAAGTTTCCTTGTGTTCAAGAATGGGCCGAACGAATTAAACAAAGAGAGAGCTTCAAAAAAGGTGTTTTGCAGTGGTGTCCCAGTTTTTAATAGGCTTGGATTCAAATAATAAGTGTATAACTTGAACGGTTAGATACCTCATTCAGTGATAGTCAAAGCCTGGTTAATTTCCGATTATATTGAGCCTTATTTAGGCGTGGCACTAAACATTAAGGCAGCGTTAAGTTCCCTCATAAGAGTAAAACACCAATTGAGAAGTATTTTGATGTTTCGAACAACACAATTTCCTGAGAAAATTTTAGAGATAAAAGGGGTTTTAATGACAGCACGACATTTTTTCGGATTCATCCTGTTACTTTTTTTAACCGGATGTGGTGGCGGTGAAGGTAACAGTGGCTCTTCTACAGTCATAAATACGGCACCACAATTAGTCGGCTTAATGGATTTTTCCATTGATGAAAATACGACTGAGGTTACGACCTTCCAGGCAAATGATGCCGAGGGAGACGCGATAAGCTACTTAATTGACGGTGAAGATTCAGGCCTTTTTTCAATGGGGAATATATCTGGAGAGTTGGTATTTAATTCTCCTCCGGACTATGAAAACCCTCAGGATGCCAATGTTGATAATATTTATGCCGTCAATATTATTACCTCTGATGGAACATTATCTTCGTCCTTAGGCGTCACGATCAGCGTGGTAAATCTTGGCGATATGCCCGTTGTTTTCACTCTACCTGTTTCGCGCACTTTACAGCAGATTACGCTGGCTGAAGAGGACAGCATCAATGTCGAAACAAATACACTGGAGTTGGATTTTTACCGCAACACGGCTTACAGCTGCGGGTTTTCCGGGAACTACACATTCCTGGTTGTTGAACCTGTGAATAACGCAGGCGTTGAAGCACCATTATGGGTCTTTCTTCATGGCGGCGGAGCTGGTTATTTTGATGAACAACAAAGTTATAAAATCGGGGTAACGCCTAATGCATCGGCTACTCCCAGAGAGCCCAATAGTCACAATACAGAAAAAACCTTGGAGCGGTTAAGAGATGATCAGCTCTTATATCGAACGACCAATAATAACGGACAAATTATAAACAGCACCATCAGCCGGCGTATCATGGAAGGTTATCGTATATTAATCGTCTCTATGTGTGACCATGACCTGCACTCGGGCATGGGCACCCCCTACCTGAACAATCCAGATGGCGGCGAAGTCAATGGATTACAGGCCAATATGGCGGCCATTGATTATACGGTTGCAAATTATCCGACGACCCATGTATTTGCCCATGGCACAAGTGCAGGGTCCATAGGCGCTTTCAACCTTGCCTATGCCTATAATTTCGAATTGGTTTCATTGAGCGGCATTGTGATGGACTCCCATCTGGCGTCCGAACGAACGAAAACAATGGTGGATTCGCTCAAAGGCGTCTCCGGTTTTGTTTTCCCAGCGGATTTCCAGATTCGAGAGGCCGCGGAAAAAATTGGTTATTTTGCCAGCCCGGATCACTTTGCTGGCATTGAAACGGAAGCCGCAGAAGTTTCACACATCCCAATATTAGATATTTATGGAAATTTAGATCCTGGTTGCGGCGGTGGGCTGGAACAAATTTCTGAGTCTCGTGCAGCTGGACTTGATAATTGTGCCTGGGTGCATGACGGGTTTCGTCAATTCGTTGAATCACAGGCTAATCCGTTACATCGCGTTCGCCGAGCGGAAGGATTTGGACATGTCCCGACACATAAAAATGGTGCTGCCAGTGATTTTGTCGATGAATTTATCAGCGAAATTCTATCGATGAATCCTGACCATCCGTTTAATCAGTAGAGCGGTTACTTTTATATTGGCTTAAAAAAAGGGAGACCCCGTATGACGAAACACGTCTTACAAATGGATCTTTATGTTGCCTCAAAAAAGTAAAAATTAGTTTATACCGGTAGAAAATTAGAGTGTGAATACTATGAATATTAGGAATTTGTTACAAAGCTGTGTTATTTCTTTATGCGGGCTAGCAATAGTTTCCTGCGGAGGCGGTCGTTCAGTTACACCCACACCGCCACCACCACTTGATACCAAAGCCCCTGAATTGAACTTTAACCCTAGTAACTTAACAGTCGTTTCAACTGAGACAGGGTCATCGACCTTAACAGCGACCGATAATGTTGGAATTACGACAGGACCTGATATTTCATGTACCAATGCAGGAGCCTTCTCTGGTGGTTTATTTACTGCACCATCCACGACAACCAATCTAACCGTTGAGTGTACAGCAACCGCAAGCGATGCTGCGGATAATGAAGGGACGGCAACTTTAACTGTTACTGTTACTCCTAATACTACTCCGCCAGCTGTGAGCAGAACGGTGACACAAATTGCATTTATCGATGAGATGACTGTCGACGATGAAAACTTTAATATAAATTTAGAATTTTATAGAAATGAAGCCTATGAAGCAGGATTGTCCACTGAAGCCAACCCTGAGTATTACACTTTTATGGTCATAAACCCCAATAACGACCCTAACGTTTCTGCACCACTTTGGGTTTGGCTGCATGGTGGGGCACAAGGTTATTTCGATGAACTAGGAGCCTATCAATCGTATAAAACTCAAGATGAGAATAGCTGGAATCATGAAGAATCATTTGATGGCCTCTGGCAGAATATCACTGTTCGAACCATTCAAAATGGCCAATTAATAGATAACACATTAAAAAGACGAATACAGGAAGGTTATCGAATACTCGTCGTATCTTATAGCGATCATGATTGGTATTCTGGATTAGGAACAATTTATCCCAATAATCCAGCTAATCCGGATGCGCAAGTAAACGGATTACAAGCAACAATGGCTGCAATTGATTATACAGCTGCAAACTATCCAACTACACATGCTTGGCTTCATGGCACCAGTGCTGGTTCAATAGGTGCTTGGTCCGCAACATTAAGCTACCAACTAGAAGGACGACCAGTAACTGGACTAATTGGTGATTCTGGAGCTTTAGTTGAAACATCTGATGCAATATTTGATGCTTATTTGGAAACAGGCCAACTTAATTATGATGCATCATGGAGACCAGAAGGAATTCAAGAAAAAGTTGGTTACTTTGCCAATCTCGAAAATCAAGTTCATCCTAAAGCTCAAATCAACACTAATGATTTTAGAGCATCACCAGGATTATGGATAGCTGGGCTTTCAGATCCTGCTTTGGCTGCAAACCTAAATCCAGTTCAAGAAGCCATTGATGCAGGATTTGACAACAACGCTGAATATTTGATGAGCGGTGTAAATCAAGCCATTAATGATCAAATTGATTCGCCTCATGAATTACATTTCTTACCAAATACAGGTCATGTGCCGACTAACAAAGAAGGTTCAGCTAATGAATTGGTCAATAATTTCATTGATAAAGTGTTGGCTACAAACCCGCCGTCTTTTTAACGCTGGCGATATACGATAGATAAATACGCAATATACCTTTTTCCTTTTATGTCTTTTGGAATTCTGGGTTTCTGGTGCATAATGTACACAGTTTGATAGATATAGAAATAGGAATTGACTCATGAGTAATTGGCACGAACCCATTCTATTTGGGTTTATATTAATCACCTTCGTTTTAGGTATTAGCAGCATTATTATGAGCATTTTACCGGCTCCAGAAGGTGTAAACGTGATGCAGTCCAAAGTTGAATACGGCTTTTTTGGGGCGTCAGCTTTGGCCTTATTTGCTGTGTTTGTATATGCCTTAGCTACGGCTTAGTATTGGTTTTCCTGATGTTGGGAAGACCCTAGCATTAGTTAGCTTGGGGCCTGTCGCTAACACGTTGATAGGCTCTTAGTTTGAACGCTGGCAAGATTGCCAGTAAGTGATCAAAAATATCGCTTTGGATCCCTTCATAATTAACCCAGTTTTTATCTGCACAAAAACAATAAATTTCTAACGGCATGCCAAGCTCTGTAGGTGGTCTCTGGCGCACCATTAACGTCATGTTTTTGTTAATGTCGGGATGATTTTCTAAGTATGCCTGCATGTAGGCGCGTAATGTACCAATGTTGGTGAGCCTGCGGCTATTGACTAAATCTGTAGTATCGATGTGTTGTTCACTGTGGAAACGTTGCAGCTTTTCAAGTTTGACTTGAATATAACTCTTTATATAACGAATTTTAGTAAATTCATCCAGCATGTCCTGGTCACAAAAACAGATGCTTTGGATATCAATATTCAGAGCTCGCTTAATTCGACGTCCGCCACTGTCGGTCATACCGCGCCAATTTTTTACTGGCTCAGAAATCAGTGCGTAAGTAGGAATAGTAGAGATTGTTTTATCCCAATTTTGCACTTTGACAGTTGTTAAGCCAACCTGTAATACATCACCATCTGCGCCATATTTGGGCATTTCAATCCAGTCACCGGTATTGACCATACGATTTGCTGCTATCTGGATACCAGCAACAAATCCTAAAATAGTATCTCGAAATAACAATAAAAGTATGGCGGTTATTGCGCCTAACCCAGAGAGCAATAATAATGGTGACTTGTCCATCAGATTAGAGATGATCAATAATCCTGCGATGATCACCACAAACAATTTAGCCACTTGGATAAAACCCGTTATAGGCGCTTTTTTAGCTAAATTTGAGGCATTATAACTATCTTCTATCGTGTTCAGCAGGGCACTGAGCGCCATCACTGTAGAGATCAGCATATAAATAACCGCAGTTTTTTGCATAAACGCTAACAGTAAGGGGTTTTCAATAAGTAATTGGCTGAGTAAATAGATAACAATGGCGGGGACAATATGCCCGATGCGTTTGAAAAAACCATGCTGATGTAATTCGTCGTCAAACTTGTTTTTGCTCTTACTGACCAGTTTTCGTAAGCGACTATTGAGTATGCTTTTAGTGAGCCAATTAACCAGCCAAGCGAGCAGTAAGATACCTAGTAAGGCTACCCCTTGAAATATCCAGCTCTTGGGAGTGGCCTGAATACCCAAGTGTTCAAACAGTGATAAAAGATTATCTGTAAGGTAATGGTTTTCTTGCATTTAGATTGTCCCTTTTAAATGGGTGATAAGTTTATCTTTTTGTTGCCAAACCGAATTTAACCAATTCTGAAATCCATGTTTAAAGTTTTCATCATTAAAATAGTCACCCATTATTTCATCAGTCACTGGATGCACATTAACCCGTAAAACGACTTTGTGTAAACGGCCGCCTAACATTGCCATCATGGGGCTTCCTTGGTTATCAGGGTAAATGACAGTCACATCCAGCACGCTTGTAAATAACTCGCCCATAGTGGCAAGGGTAAACGCTATACCGCCTGCTTTAGGTGGTAAAAGGTTTTTAAATGGACTTTGTTTGATTTTTTGTTTTTCTGGAGTACATCGATTACCTTCGACAAAGTTGATGACTGTAGTAGGCAACTGACGAAATTTCTCACACGATTTTTTAGTGGTAGCGATGTCTTTACCTTCTAGGTGGGGATATTTTTGCAAGAAAGCTTTACTGTATCTTTGCATAAAAGGCATATCTAGTGCCCATGCGCCAAGACCTACAAAAGGGAGCCAAATCAATTCTTTTTTAAGAAAAAATTTCGGCGCAGGAATTTTTCCAGCAGCAAAATCAGTTAATAAAATAATATCTAACCAGCTAAGGTGATTTGCCACTATCAGATACCATTCTTGCTTACTCAGCTCACCTTCCACTACATAATCTAATTCTACTTTATTCATATATTTGATTAAGGCCACACTACAAAATCCAAATGCACACATCATCAGATTTAGAGTAATATTTAGCGGTTTAATGATAAATGGAAAAGGCAGGATAAACTTTATCAAACCAAGAAAAGTGATGCATAGTGCCCAAAACGCTAGGCTGATCATTTGTAAAGTCAAATGCACAGGGAACACAATAAAACTTGGCAGCACACTAAACATCTCGAGGTTTCTCTGCTAAAAGCAACTGCAAATTTTGGTCTTTTTGCTCCCACAATTCTGTTAACCAACGTTGAAATTTAACCCTTTGTGTATGGTCGTCAAAGTAGCCAGGCCCATAGGCATCGCTATTGCGTAATTCTTGGATAGACAACACTTTAATGTGGACTTGAACATGTTTAACGTTTCCGCAGACAAATTCCCAGTAAGTCGGCGTTCCTTGTGGATAATGGATAGTTACATCGAGTAATTTATGTAGCTGCTCTCCCATGGCTCCTAACACAAAAGCCATACCGCCAGCTTTGGGCTTGAGCAAGTGTTGAAACTTTGCCCCTTGGCGTGTCCGCTTTTGTTCGGTGAGCCGCGTACCTTCTACAAAATTCATAATACTCACTGGCTTAAAGGTGAATTTTTCGCAAGCCTTACGGGTGTTTTCTAAATCTTTGCCTTTTAAATGAGGATATTTGGCTAATAACGCTTTGCTGTATCTATGCATAAAGGGAAAGTCCAACGCCCACCAAGCCAGACCAATAAAAGGCACCCAAATTAATTCTTTCTTTAAGAAAAATTTTAGAAAAGGAATTTTATGATTAAAAATGCGTTGCAATACTAAGATATCAACCCAAGATTGATGATTTGATATCACTAAGTACCAATCTTTAAGGCTTAACCCTTCTAGACCAGTCGTTTCAAATGTTGTGCGACTAAATAGATTCTGGTTGACACTGTTGACAGATATCCAAAACGTGGCGCAACCATCCAGTAAATAAGACATAAACGTTTGCCATATTTTTATGGGTATTAACTTCAGAAATGAACAAATTAAAATGGGTATCAACCAAAATATGGTGTTAATAAAATAGCCTAATGAAGATATCGCCCCAAACAAGGAGGAAAAAAGTGTCAAAAACATACTGTAAAATATCACCACAAAAATAAAACTGTAGTGAGTTTAAACTAAAATTGTGTTTGATATGTACTTGTAATTTTTTAAGTCTGGGTAGACATAGAATTTTACTTGTCTGACCGTGATTTTTGGATATGAAATGTGTATTATCGCTAGCCACCAAATTATATTTTTTGTCTCTATCAATGGTTAATCATCTTATGAAAAAACAAATTTTAATGGTTGCAGGAATGGCGGCTTTGTTATGCCTTACTGCCTGCAATGTGAAAGATCCCAATCAAGACATTATTCAAGCCGATAAAGGTCAAGCCGAGCCTAACGTTCTGCCAGTAGGTATAAAGAAAATTGCTTCTGTAGCTAAAAAGGGGGATGAAATTGTTATTCCTTTTACTAAGTACCAGCTCGATAATGGACTCACTGTTATTTTGCACCCTGATAATTCAGATCCCTTGGTGCACGTAGACATTACTTACCATGTAGGTTCTGGTCGTGAAGAGGCTGGCAAGTCAGGCTTTGCCCATTTCTTTGAACACATGATGTTCCAAGGCTCAGAAAACGTTGCTGATGAACAACATTTTGGGCTGATTACAGAGTCTGGTGGCACACTAAATGGTTCTACTAACACCGATCGTACTAATTACTATGAAACAGTTCCTTCGAATCAATTAGAACGGATGTTGTGGTTAGAAGCGGATCGTATGGGGTTTTTTCTAGACGCTGTTACCAAAGAGAAATTCGAAAATCAGCGTGAAACCGTTAAAAATGAACGGGGTCAAAATTATGATAATCGTCCTTATGGGCTGCTTAGGGAAAGAGTAGGTGAAGCACTCTTCCCTGAAGGACATCCCTATTCCTGGTCAACCATTGGTTATATAGACGATCTCAATCGTGCTGACTTGAACGATCTCAAAGAATTTTTCTTGCGCTGGTATGGCCCTAATAATGCCACGTTAACGATTGGTGGTGACATGGACAAAGCGCAAACATTGGCTTGGGTTAAAAAATACTTTGGAGGTATTCCACGAGGTCCTGAAGTGACACAACCTGAATATACTAAGGTTACGCTTGAGCAAGACCGCTACATTTCTATGGAAGATAATGTGTCTTTGCCTTTGGTGTATATGTCGTTTCCCACTGTACATGCAAATCACCCTGATGAAGCACCACTTGATGTGCTTATGTCTATCCTTGGTAGCGGCCAAACGTCACTGTTATATAAAAACATGGTGAAAAACGGTAAAGCGGTTCAGGCCAGTGCAAACCATGGATGTGGAGAGCTAAGTTGCCAATTTACCCTGTTGGCTTTGCCTACCCCTGGTAATAACTTGGCCCAATTAGAAACTATTATTCGTGCTTCACTAGATGAATTTGAAAGCAGAGGTGGGGCGACCGACGACGATATAGAACGTGTTAAGGCTGGTATTGTATCGGGTATGGTTTACGGACTGGAAAGTGTCTCTGGAAAAGTGAGCCAACTTGCCGCCTATGAAACTTATCGCTCAAATCCAGATGGAATTAGTGATGATATTGCTCGATATGAGAATGTCACGAAAGACGATGTGATGCGAGTTTATAAAACCTTTATCAAAGACAAACATTCTGTAGTCATGAGTATCGTGCCTAAAGGGCAGGCAGACAGTATTGTTAAAGCAGATACTTGGCAACGGTATGAACGCAATATCCCAGAAAATATAGGTGATAGTAGCTTAGTATTGCGCCCCGGTGTTTCTGATTTTGATCGAACTGTTGTACCACCATCTGGTAATAACCCGAGTATTACAGTCCCTGATATATACCGAGTTGATATTAAAAATGGTATCAAAGTATTGGGAGCAATAAATGAAGAAGTCCCCACTACTACCATCCAACTGCTTATACCTGCAGGTCAGACACGAGAGGGCATAGACAAGCTTGGTTTAGCTTCTTTAACGGCCTCTATGTTAGAAGAAAACACCTTAAAATCGACTGCTGAAGAGTTATCTAACCAACTGCAAAAATTAGGTTCAACTGTGAGTTTTGGTGCAGGTGACAAGTTTACGACTCTTAGAATAAGAACCTTGTCTAAAAACCTTGATCCTACCCTTGCCATTGCCATGGAACGTTTAACATTACCTAAGTTTGATGCTGCTGATTTTGAGCGTTTGAAGAAACAACAAATTGAAGGTTTAAAAAATGCCAAGAAAAATGCTAGCCCAATGGCTACAGAAATCTTCAGTAAACTGGTTTATGGTTTTGACAATAGTTTTGCCCACTCCAACAGCGGTACCATTACAACTGTCAAAACGCTAACGCTGGATGATGTTAAGGGGTTTTACAAGGCGAATTATGGGCCAGGGAATGCTGAAATAATTGTTGTGAGCGACCTTGATGAAAAAAGCATTACCAAACGATTAAAGTCGCTTAATAACTGGAAAGGTCAATCAACCGAAATGCCGGCTATTAAAGCATTTCCTGACTTGGCAGTCGGTACTTTGTATTTTATCGATAAACCAGATGCTGCGCAGTCGGAAATACGTATCGGTAAACGAGCTTTGAAGTATGACGCTACGGGTGAGTATTATCGCACAGACTTAATGAACTACAACTTAGGCGGGGCTTTTAATAGTCGTATTAACCTTAATTTACGGGAAGATAAGGGGTATACCTACGGAGCCCGTTCTTTCTTTAACGGCAATGACTTCAGAGGTGCGTTTAGGGCTCAAGCTGGGGTGCGTGCGGATACAACAGCGGATTCTATCTTACAATTTAGAAATGAAATAAACGCATTTAAAGAAAACGGCCTCACAGATGAAGAGCTGATATTTATGAAAAGTGCTATCGGTCAGCGTGATGCTAGAGCTTACGAAACGCCCAATCAAAAACTAAAATTCTTATCAGAAATTATGACTTACGGTCTGGATAAAACGTTTGTAGACGAGCAAAACACTATTTTAATGAACATTGGTAAAGCGGAGCTAAATTTACTAGCGGCTAAACATCTTAAACTTGAGGAAATGATCACAGTAGTGGTTGGTGACAAGGCAAAAGTGATGGATAGTCTGCAACCTATGTTTGAGAATATTGTTGAACTTGATGAAGAGGGTAAACCACTTTAACCCTTCCTTATGAATTTACATAATAGCCACCATTTCATTTATGGTGGCTATTTTTGTTAACGTTCAGTCCTAGATGCGACCCCTACGCCATAGATATTAAAGAGCAGCATGATTAATCAAGCAAACACTATTTTAAAAAGCATTTTTGGCTTTGATCAGTTTCGCGAGTCCCAAGAAGCGATTATCAGTAACGTGTTACATAAGCAAAATACCTTGGCTATTATGCCCACCGGTGGCGGTAAATCCTTGTGTTACCAGATCCCAGGTACAGTGTTTGATGGTTTAACCATTGTTATTTCGCCCCTTATATCGCTGATGCAAGATCAAGTCAGACAGTTAAATGAACTCGCCATCCCAGCTTGTGTATTAAATAGCTCACTTTGTGACAATGATTATCAAGACAACTTAGACGCCATTAAACAACAACAGGTTAAACTGTTGTTTTTGGCACCAGAAACCGCACTACAAAATAATATTTTAGACCTACTCACCCATTGTGACGTGGCATGTATTGCCATAGACGAGGCGCATTGTATTTCAGAGTGGGGCCATGATTTTCGCCCAGAATATCGTCAACTTAATCGGCTTATTGAATGTTTCCCCAAAGCGGTATGTATTGCCTTAACGGCTACTGCAACGCCCAGAGTGCGAGAGGACATTAAGCGCCAGCTCAATATAGCTGACAGTAGCGAATTTATTTCCAGTTTTGATCGCCCTAATTTGTTTATTGGTGTTGTTCCTAAAGATAACCCCTACCAGCAGTGTAAAACCTTTGTTGAACAACACCCCCAGCAATCGGGTATCATTTATTGCCAATCGCGTAAAGGCGTCGATGAAGTCACCGCCAAATTAAAACAGGATGGATTTTCAGTGCTGCCATATCATGCAGGACTGAGCAGTATTAAACGCAGTGAATATCAAGAACGTTTTATCCGTGATGATGTCAATCTCATAGTTGCGACTATCGCGTTTGGTATGGGCATCAACAAGCCCCATGTCCGTTTTGTATTGCATTATGACCTGCCCAAAAATAT
>Ga0075467_10001022_pt1 | contig 23073 bp, 17 predicted proteins | sample DEB08_DNA_9_FD_75067 | JGI IMG/M metagenome (GOLD analysis project Ga0075467, IMG submission 75067) | Aqueous microbial communities from the Delaware River and Bay under freshwater to marine salinity gradient to study organic matter... | ecosystem: Environmental > Aquatic > Marine > Coastal ... | reverse complement strand
CAGCGGATGTGACGTTCAGTTCCACGTTGATTTCGAATTCAAGAACCGCTTGCTGCTGGGTGCCGCCGGGTTGTTCTTTTACGATGCTATGCAGCGTATCGTGCGTGCGTTCGAAACCCGCGCAGACGTGCTCTATGGGGGCGCCGCTGCGCCTGCCTGAACATCGCAGTGCTGTTGTCCGATGGGATTGCAAAGGCTTGCCACGTCATCGGGCAATGGACCCTCAAGCGGACAAGGCGTCCAAGACCATAGCAAGGGCGTGGGTCACGGTTGCCCGGCGAACGGCATCTCGTCCGATCGCGCCGAACTCGACGGTTTTAGTCTGCACACCAAGCTCTGACGCCAAGCCAAAGCAGACCCGCCCCTCGGGTTTGTGTTCGGACCCGCCAGGTCCCGCAATCCCGGTGACCGAAACCGCGATGTTCGCAGAGGAACGGGCCAGCGCGCCGCCCGCCATTTCCGAAGCAACCTGTTCGGATACCGCCCCATGCAGGGTCAGCGTCGCCTTTCTGACGCCCAGCATCTCGGTCTTTGAAATGTTCGAGTAGGTGACAAACCCCCGGTCGAACACTGACGAACTTCCGGGAAATTCGGTGATCGCCGCCGCGATCAACCCGCCCGTGCAGCTTTCGGCAGTCGCGATCATCCAGCCCCGGACTTTCAGCGCGGCAATGGCATCCTTGCCGATCATATCAGTGCCAGATGCGCAATTGCAGCAAGCACCGAAACTACAAGCGCCGCCATCCAACCCGCGATGATATCATCCAGCATCACGCCCGAGGGGCCTTTTATCCGATCCGCCCACCCGACAGGGCCGGGTTTGAAGATGTCGAAAACACGAAACGCGATGAACGCCGTCACGAAACCGGGCCAGAGCTGCAGGATATCGACATCGGCAAACATCGCGCCGAATGACACGGGCCAAAGCGCGATCCATTGGCCGACAACCTCATCGATCACGATCTCGGATGGGTCGTAATCGTCCTTGCCCGCGGTTTCCACGCCGGTTGCCCACCAACCCACTGCCCCCACCACAAGGGTTGCCGCAAAAAGCAACCAGAACCCGCCCGACAGATGCAGCAGCCACGCCAGCGGAATAGCGGCAAGGCTTCCCCACGTGCCGGGGGCGGGGCGCAGGTTGCCAACCCCGAAAAGGGTCACAATATATCGTGTCATGATTTCACCAAAGTAACTGTTGCAAGGGCGGCAATGCCTTCCTCTCGTCCGGTAAATCCCAGACGTTCCGTGGTTGTCGCCTTGACCGAGACGCGGTCAACCTCAATCCGAAGCAAGCCCGAAAGGCGTGCGCGCATCGTGGCGGCATGCGGCCCAACCTTTGGCTGTTCACAGATCAGCGTCAGATCAGCGTGCGTGATCGCAAAGCCCTGTGATGCGGCAAGGTCCACCGCATGGGTCAGGAAAATGTGGCTTTCGGCGCCTTTCCACTGTGGGTCCGATGGCGGGAAATGGGTGCCGATGTCACCCTGAGCCAGTGCGCCGTAAATGGCGTCCGTCACCGTATGAAGGCCCACGTCGGCATCGGAATGACCCTGAAGCGCACGGGGATGCGGAACCGCCACACCGCACAGCATGATATGCCCTGCACCGTCCGGGTGAGGGCCAAAGCGGTGCACGTCGAACCCGTTACCTGTGCGAATATCCATCGGCGTCTCCAAAAGTGCCGCAACCCGGTCAAAATCCTCGGGGCTCGTGATTTTCAGATTTGCCTCATCGCCCGGCGTTATCGCAATGCGCAAACCATGGGCACGGGCAACTTCCACATCGTCGGCGGCGCCGCCGGGATGGTTGGCATGGGCGGCGCGAATGGCGGCAAGATGAAACCCCTGTGGCGTCTGCGCACGCCACAGGCCGGTACGATCCGCCGTCCCTGTCACGACACCATCGCCGCGCCAGAGCGCATCGGTTACGGGCAAAGCCGGCGCCGCGCCATCATGATCGGCAAGCGCCGCCAAGACCCCGTCAATCACGGCACGCGACACCAAGGGCCGAGCTGCATCATGGATCAGCACCACATCGGCATCCGCCACTGCCGCCAGTCCCGCCCGCACGGAGGCGTCCCGTGTTGCCCCCCCCACCACGTCAACCAAGGGTCTGTCGATCAGCGTGCGCACCGATGCAAACAGTGCGGAATCATCGGCATGACGCACCACAACGATTTCCGTCACGGCGGGGTGGCCTGCGAACGCCGCAATTGTGTGCGCGATGACCGGAACCTTGACCAAGGTCCTGTATTGTTTCGGGATTCCGCCACCCGCGCGCACGCCGCGCCCTGCCGCCACGATCAAGACGGCGACGTTCAGCGTGGGTGTTTCGGAGTCGGCTTCATGCATGGCGCGGTGATAAGCTCAAACCCATTGGCGCACAACGCCGCTACGGCCCCTGCCTATTTCTAAGTCGCGATGCCTAATTATTAGGCTTTCCAAGTTTGACTATCACGATTTGCCTGCGTTTCCTTTGCGCTTCTCTCATGAAGTCCATATCCCCTGTATCGGCGCACAAGGATTAGGCAATTGGCGATTTTGCTTGCAGATAGGGAGCTCGGGCCTCCGGTATTTCTCGCGCCGCTGGCTGGGATTACCGATTTACCGTTTCGGAAGCTGGTTGCGGGGTTCGGGGCCGGTCTTGTCGTATCCGAGATGGTCGCAAGTCAGGAAATGGTCGAAGCAAAGCCGAGTGTGCGGGCGCGTGCCGAACTTGGCCTGGGACTGGAAAACACTGCTGTGCAGATTGCGGGCCGCGAACCTTATTGGATGGCGGAGGCTGCAAAGCTTGCAGCCGGGCAGGGCGCCCGCATCATCGACATCAACATGGGGTGCCCCGCAAAGAAGGTGACGACCGGGTTTTCAGGATCCGCGCTGATGAAGGATCTGGACCACGCCCTGTCGCTGATCACAGCAGTGGTTGATGCGGTGGACGTTCCCGTGACGCTGAAAACACGGCTGGGTTGGGATGATGCATGCCTGAACGCCGCCGAGCTTGCCCGGCGCGCCGAACAGGCGGGCATCCAGATGATCACGATCCATGGCCGGACGCGGTGCCAGTTCTACAAGGGTCGTGCCGATTGGACCGCCATTCGCACCGTCAAGGATGCCGTGTCGATCCCCGTCGTTGCCAATGGCGATATCGTCGATGGCCCGTCCGCACGGGCTGCTTTGGCCGCTTCCGGGGCAGATGGCGTGATGGTGGGGCGCGGTGCGCAGGGCCGTCCATGGCAACTTGCCCAAATTTCCCACGAGGTCTTTGGCAAACCAAAACCCGAGGTTCCCACGGGCGCTGCATTGGTCGATCTGATTGCAGGCCACTACGATGATATTCTGGTGTTCTATGGTTGCACGCTTGGGCTGCGCGTCGCGCGAAAGCACCTCGGCTGGTATATGGACGAGGTCGGGGCCACGCCCGATCTCCGCCGCGCCGTGTTGACGGCTGACCGGCCCGCGACCGTGTTATCGTTGTTACCAGATGCCATGGGGCGTGGCCAAAGGATGGCGGCATGACGCAGATGACCTCGTCGCTTTGGGCCTCGCTGCCGATCCCTGCCATGATCCTCGGGCCTGATGATCGCATTCTCGATGTGAACCCGGCTGCAGAAAACTTCCTGAACGCCTCGCGCAAGTCGCTTTTTCAACACCCCGTCTGGGACAAGGTTTTTGTCGATGCCCCGCTGGAGGAGGCATTCGCGCGTGTGCGTAGCGGCCAATCAGCCCTGTTCGTGAACACCGTGGATGTTGGCACCGGAAGCCGGAAACCTGTCACCTGCGATGTGCAGATCGCACCGCTGCATGACAAGCCCGACCATGTGCTTGTGCTTCTGGAAAGCCGCGAACTTGCCGGTCGGATGGATCGGGCGCAGTCGTCCAAAACGGCGGCGAAATCGGCAATTGGCATGGCCGAGATGCTTGCACACGAAATAAAGAACCCACTGGCCGGTATCACCGGAGCAGCCCAGTTGATCTCGATGAACGCCAGCGGCGAGGATCGGGAATTGACCGATCTGATCGTTGGCGAAACCCGGCGGATCCTGAAGTTGCTGACCCAGGTGGAAGAGTTCGGCAATGTGCGGCCGCCTGACTGCCGTGCCGTGAATATCCATGACGTCCTTGACCGCGCCCGTAAATCCGCGGCCGTCGGGTTCGCCGCGCATATGTTGATTGAAGATGACTATGATCCGTCCCTGCCGTTGACATGGGCCGATCCGGATCAGCTACTGCAGGTGTTTCTGAACCTGCTGAAAAACGCCGCCGAGGCGGGCAAATCCGGCGGCACGCTTCGCATTCGGACGTTTTATGAATTGAGCCTGCGTGTCCGGCGGCGCGACGGGTCTGGCGCGGCGGTTCCGCTGCAGGTTGAAATTATTGACGATGGGCCGGGCCTGCCGCTTGAACTTGCGTCCGATATATTCGAGCCGTTTGTCTCGGGCCGCGAAAACGGAACCGGGCTTGGCCTTGCACTGGTTTCGAAAATCATTTCGGACCATGATGGCTGGATCGCCGTCGACAGCGTCCCGGGCCGAACCGTGTTCCGCATATCTCTTCCGATCGCCCCCAAACACGCCACCGACTGACCCCAAGGAGTTCCGAACCATGGACGGCACCGTTCTTGTCGCCGATGACGACCGCACCATCCGCACAGTTCTGACCCAAGCGTTGACGCGGGCAGGATGTAAAGTGCACGCGACGTCATCGCTCATGACACTCATGCGGTGGGTGGAGGAGGGTAAGGGCGACCTTGTGATTTCGGACGTCATAATGCCCGATGGAAACGGCCTTGAGACGCTACCCAAGATCACCGAACGGCGTCCCGGCCTGCCAGTCATCATCATTTCGGCACAGAACACGATCATGACCGCCATTCAGGCGACCGAGGCCGAGGCATATGATTACCTGCCAAAGCCGTTCGATCTGCCGGACCTGATGAAGCGGGCCGCCCGTGCGCTTGACCAGAAACGCCGCGCGAGCCCCGCGCCACGCGCCCCGGAGCGGAGTTTGGGCGGCAACGAAGACTTGCCGCTTGTTGGGCGCACCCCGCAAATGCAAGCGCTTTACCGCCTTGTCGCGCGCGTCATGAACACGGATCTGCCGGTGCTTATCACCGGCGAAAGCGGTACGGGCAAAAGCTTGATCGCGCGCGCCATCCACGATTTTTCGGATCGTCGCACATTGCCCTTCGTCGTGGCGGGCAGCAGTGACCTTGCGGGTGTGGATGGTCCCTCGACCGTGCTGAGCCGCGCGCGTGGCGGTTCCATCTTGTTCGACGAGGTCGGCGATTATGACGGCGACGCGCAAGCCCGCATCGTGCGGATGCTGGACGCGATGGCCGATGGCGCCCCCCGCGTCATGGCAACCAGCCAGAAGGACCTGATGGAAAAGATGGAAACGGGCCTGTTTCGGCAGGATCTTTTCTATCGGCTGAGCGGTGTCACGGTAAATGTGCCATCCCTGAGAGAGCGGGTCGATGATATTCCATTGCTGGCAAGCCATTTCCTCGGCCGGGCCGAACGCGATGGCGGGCCCGTCCGACGCTTTGCCACTGATGCGATGGACCTGATCCGGGTCTATTCATGGCCGGGCAATGTGCGGCAGTTGGAAAATACGATTCGCCGCCTGACCGTGACCAGTCAGGTCGAGGAAATAACAAAGGCCGAGGTGGGGGCCGTGCTGGGCAGCCAGCCGGCGATCGAACCCCTGATGGGTGGTGGCAGCGGCGACAAGCTGAGTGCGTCTGTCTATAAACATCTGCGGCGCTATTTCGATCTGCATGGCGGTGTCTTGCCGCCGCCCGGGCTTTACACGCGCATTCTGCGCGAGGTCGAATCCCCCTTGATCGAGATCGCGCTGGAGGCGACGGGTGGCAATCAGGCGAAATGTGCGGATCTTCTGGGGATCAACCGAAATACGCTACGAAAGAAGATCACCGACCTTGATATTCGCGTGACACGCCGCCGCAAGTTGATGTAAAAACGCAACAGTCGCGTTGCCGATTGGGAACAATCGATAAGTGCGAATCTAGCTATTGCGGCGGGGCAAGCGGTTGGCCCCATATCGGGGGTAATGTGCAGGAACCTGCTGACAGGGCAACGGACTCGAGCATGATCCGTCTGCTCCGGCAACGTGGCAGCGGACGCTTGCGCAGTGCAGGCACGCTTGGCCTTGTCATCCTTGGTCCCGTTCTGGCGCTGGCAACTTTTCTTGTTCTTGGCCCGTTGGCCGAATTCGCCGACAGCCCGGGGCTACGCCTGATCCTGCTGGCGGATATGGTCTATATCCTCGTGGTGGCCGCGCTGGTGTTGCGACAGGTTGCCAAGATGGTCGCGGCCCGTCGGGCGCGGTCTGCGGGGTCGCGGTTGCACATGCGACTGACGGGCGTTTTCACAACAGTTGCGCTGGTTCCGACAATTCTTGTGGCCGTTTTTGCGATGTTCACCGTGAACATGGGGCTGGAGGGGTGGTTTTCCGACCGGGTCAGTACGGCACTTGGCAATTCAGTGGACGCGGCGGTCGCTTATCAACAGGAACACCGGGATGATCTGGCGGCGGATGCTGTGGCGCTTGCCGCGTTCTTGAACCTGACGCGCCAAGCCAGCGTTCTGCTGTCCGATGGCGATCTGCGCCAAGCGCTTAGTCAGGGTCAATCGCGGATCCAACGCGGGCTCAGCGAGGCGTTCGTGATTGATGGCGGCGCCGAAATCCGGGCGCGCGGCGAAAGCAGCTATATGTTCGATTTCGACCGCCCCACATCTGAACAGATGGCCGAAGCGGCCGACGGCACGGTAGTCTTGATCGAAGATCGGGCCAGCAATGAATTTCGCGCCCTTCTGCGGCTTGAGGCCTTCCCCGATCGCTACCTCTTTGTCAGCCGGGAGGTGGATGGCCAGATTATCTCGCTTCTGGACGAAACGCAGCAGACCGTGCAGCTTTATCGCCAATTGGAAAGCGACCGTGGCCGGGTCCTTTTTGAGTTCGGCGCGCTTTATCTGGGCTTTGCGTTGATCATGATCCTTGCTGCGATCTGGTTGGGCCTGTGGTTCGCCGAGGGTCTATCACGCCCCGTCGGGCGGCTGGCTGGTGCGGCACAGCGCGTCGGGCAGGGCGATCTGGATGTGCGTGTTATCGAAGAGAAGGGCGATGACGAGATCGCCATGCTGGGGCGACTGTTCAATCAGATGACGCGTCAGTTGAAAGGTCAGCGGGACACGCTGGTTGAACAGAACGCCGCCACCGAGGAACGCCGCCGCCTGTTTGACAGCGTCCTTGGATCAGTCACGGCTGGTGTGATCGGCCTCGACGCCTCGGGACGGATCGACTTCATGAACCGTTCGGCCATCAGGTTGTTGGGCATGGTGGAGCAGCGCGATAATGGCCTTACACTTGCCGTCGCGGTCCCGGAATTCGGCCCCCTGCTTGATAACTTGCGCGGCCGAATGGGCGAGGTGGTGCAAGAGGAAATCAAACTGACGCGCGCAGGCAAGCAAGAAAGCCTGCTGGTGCGCATGGCCGTCCGGCTCAATACCGACGGCACGCTGGAGGGTTACGTGGTTGCCTTTGATGACGTGACCCAACTGGTCAGCGCACAAAGGATGGCCGCGTGGGGTGACGTGGCGCGCCGGATCGCCCACGAAATCAAGAATCCTTTGACGCCGATCCAGCTATCGGCCGAACGTGTGCAGCGCAAATTCGGTAAATTGTTGGGGGAAGAGGACGCGGCCGCCCTTGCTCAATATACCGAGGTCATCGTGCGCCAGACAAATGACCTTCGCCGTATCGTTGATGAGTTCTCCAAGTTCGCACGCATGCCCGAGCCGGAAACCCGGATCGAAGACGCGGCCAAGCTCTTGCGCAACGCGGTGACCTTGCAGCGGGCCGGACAACCAGGTGTGCGATTTGAGATCGATATCCCCGATACGCCGGTCCTGGCGGAACTGGACGCGACCATGATCGGCCAGTCGCTGACGAACCTCATAAAGAACGCTGGCGAGGCGATTGACACGCGCGTGGCGAAAGGCGCCCCGGATGGCTACAAGCCCACCGTGCGCGTCGCGCTGAACACGACACCCGGAAAGGTGCAGATCGACATCGCGGACAATGGCATCGGGCTCCCGCCCGATCGCGCCAAGCTGTTCGAACCCTATGTGACAACCCGCGACGAAGGCACCGGGCTTGGCTTGCCGATCGTCAAGAAAATCGTTGAAGAACATGGCGGTACGCTTGAGCTGTTGGACGCTCCGCCATTTGAGTCAGGTGCCCATGCCGGCGCTCTGGCCCGTATCACTTTGCCCCGGCTGCCCGATAACGAAGGAGAGATTGCATGAGCGATATTCTGGTCGTCGACGACGAACGCGATATTCGGGAACTGATATGCGACATCCTGCAGGACGAAGGGTTTTCGACCCGTATGGCAGGGAATTCCGATGATTGCATGGCGCAATTGAATGCGCAGCAACCGGGACTGATGATTCTGGATATCTGGCTCAAGGACAGCAACATGGACGGGATCGACATCCTGAAGCATGTGAAGCGCGACAATCCGGATGTGCCTGTGGTCATCATTTCGGGACATGGCAACATCGAGATCGCAGTCGCCGCGATCAAGCAGGGCGCCTATGATTTCATCGAGAAGCCCTTCAACATAGATCAGTTGATGGTCGTGATCCGCCGCGCCATGGAAACCAGCCGCCTGCGGCGCGAAAATTCCGCATTGCGCCGGCAAGATGTCCGCGAGGCAGTCATGGTCGGCAACGGAACCTGTTTCCGGCTTCTCAAAAGCCAATTGGACAAGGTGACGAAATCCAATGGGCGCGTGATGCTGTCGGGGGCGCCGGGTAGCGGCAAGGAAATGGCCGCTCGTTATATACATGCGGAATCCAACCGGGCAGAGGCGCCGTTTGTCACCGTCAATTCCGCATCGATCCAGCCAGACCAGATGGAGGTGGTCTTGTTCGGCCGCGAAACTTCGGAACGCGGGGTGGAACAGGGTCTGTTGGAACAGGCCCATGGCGGGGTGATCTATTTCGACGAAGTCGCGGACATGCCGGCGGGCACGCAATCCAAGATCCTGCGGGTGCTGGTCGACCAAAGCTTTACCCGTGTGGGCGGCACTGCCAAGGTCCGCGTCGATCTGCGCGTGATCAGTTCGACAACCCGGGATCTGCAGAACGAGATCGCGGCCGGCAATTTCCGCGAGGAGCTGTTCCACCGTCTGAACGTCGTACCCATCGAGGTGCCCAGCCTTGAGGATCGGCGCGATGACATCCCCGATCTTGCGCGCCATTTCATTACGCAATTCAACCGCGATCAGGGGCTGCCCTTGCGCGATCTGGGCGAGGATGCGGTTGCGATGCTGCAAACGCTTCGTTGGCCAGGTAACGTGCGCCAGCTGCGCAATGTGATTGAACGGGTGCTGATCCTTGGCGAAGGGACCGGCCCGATCGAGGCGCGTGATCTGCCCGGCCATGGCGACGCCGTATCGGGCGAAGAGGAAGATATCGCGCTGTCAGCCAGCTTGACAACGCTGCCGCTGCGCGATGCGCGTGAACTGTTCGAACGGCACTACTTGATGGCGCAGATCAACCGCTTTTCGGGCAACATCTCGCGGACGGCCAGTTTTGTCGGGATGGAGCGAAGCGCCCTGCATCGCAAGTTGAAATCGCTTGGCGTCGTGACCACGAACAAAGCGGGCGCGCGGGTGGCGCAGGTTGATGATGCCTAAAGCGGGTTGACGATGACCGGCACACCGCCCGCCTGATCCCACACGCATGTTGCGCCGGTCAGGGGCGGCATGGTTGTCGTTGGGGCAATTGCGGTGCCTTCGGGGCATCGCGGCAGCGAGATCCGCGCATACCCTCGCGCGCCCATGCATGCAACGCCGGCATTGCGGCGCGCGTCCGCGTTCACATCAACGGTATAGGCCTCTCCACCAAGCCAGTAACCGGGCGTCATGGTGCAGACCCCGTCGGCCGTGCATGTCTGCGTGCCCGGAAACCATGTGCGGGGGCGATAACGGATCTGGTTGCGCACGGGATACGCGGCAAACGCTTGGGCGTCGCATAGCGCCAGATCCCGTTCGCGCTGCGCAAGGCTGACCCCTTCGGCATAGTAGACCGGCGCAGGTGCGCAGGCAGAAAGCAGCACGAACAATATCAGGGCAGGGCGCATGGGATCCTCAGCTGCGGTGGTCGGGTTGCACGCATCCAACGCGATTGTCTCATGTCATCCAATATCAAGCAACACATGCCACCGCTGATTGACGCCGTCGCGCCCATCTGCCATGCAGAACCCCTTAATCGGACCGGTCTGGCGAAAAGGCACATGAAGGTCATTATTTGCGGTGCGGGTCAGGTCGGTTGGCAGATCGCACGTCATCTTTCCGGCGAAAACAATGATGTGACGGTGGTTGATAACAACCCCGCCCTTGTTGCACGCGCGACCGACACGCTTGATGTGGCTGGGATCACCGGCTTTGCGTCCTATCCTGACGTGCTTGAACAGGCGGGCGCAAAAGATGCCGACATGATCATCGCGGCCACATTTTCCGACGAGGTCAACATGGTCACCTGTCAGGTGGCCCATTCGGTGTTCGGCGTCCCGCGCAAGATTGCCCGGCTGCGGGCTCAAAGCTATCTGACGGCGATTTATTCCGACCTTTACCGACGCGATCATCTGCCAATCGACGTGGTGATTTCGCCCGAAAAAGAGGTGGCGGAGGCGGCATTGCGGCGGCTTGCGTCACCCTCCACCTTCGATACCGAGAACTTCCTTGGTGGCGATGCCCAGATGATGGGCATTCAGTTGGACGAAGACTGTCCGGTGCTGAACACGCCTTTGCGGCAACTCTCCGAACTTTTCTCGACCTTGCGGGCGCTGGTCGTGGGCGTGCGGCGCGAGGGCACACTTTTCGCGCCCGAACCCGGCGATCAGCTTTTCGCCAAGGACCAGATATATGTGTTCACCCACGCGCTGGACGTTGACCGAACGCTTGAGATTTTCGGCAAATCCACGCGTCGACCCGAAAGGGTCATCATCATCGGTGGCGGTAATGTCGGCCTGATGGTTGCCCGGCGGCTTGAAACCGGGATCGTGCGTCTGCGCACCCGTGTGATCGAGGCCAACCGCGCCCGTGCCGAGGTGGCCGCCGACGCGCTGGAACGCACCATCGTGCTGAACGGCGATGGCTTGGACATCGACCTGCTGCGCGAGGCCGGTATCGAACGCGCCGATGCCATCTTGTGCGTCACCGACGATGACAAAACCAATATCCTTGCCTCGGTCCGGGGCAAGCAGGCCGGCGCGCGCATGGCGATCGCGCTGGTGAATGATCCCACGCTTGTGCCGTTGATGGCACCGCTGAACATCGACGCGTTCGTGAACCCGCGCACCACGACAGTCAGCTCCATCTTGCGGCACGTTCGCCATGGCCGGGTCCGCGGGGTCTATTCGATCGGCGATGCCGAGGCAGAGATCATCGAGGCGCAGGTTCTGTCCACATCCCCGATCGCCGGGCGCAAGATCAGCGACATCGACTTTCCCGAAGGTGTGCTGATTGGTGCGGTCCAGAAGAACGGCAAGGTCATTCGGCCCGATGGTTCGACTCGGATCGAAGAGGGGGACGCCATCGCGATCTTCGCACTCGCCGCCGATGTCCCGGCAGTGGAAACCCTGCTTCAGGTTTCGATCGACTTTTTCTGAGGGGCTGATGCGCGCCTACCTGACGAACCTGCCGCTGCCGATCGTGCTGCTGTTCGCAGCCGGCTTCGCGATGTTCGTTCCCGCCGTTGTCGGGTCCGCCATGAACGTTCACCAAACCGCGCGCGTATTTCTTTATGCAGGCATTCTGGTGCTGATCATCGCAGCCCTGATCGGTTTCGCGATGCAAACGGGCCGGTCCGAGGGAACCGCGCGCACGCATCTTGTGACCTTGCTACTGGCCTATCTGTGGTTGCCCCTGATCCTTGCAATTCCGATGGACGAAGCGGTGGGCAATACCCGCTTCATCAACGTCTACTTCGACATGGTATCTGCCATGACCACCACCGGGGCGCAGGTGTTCGAGGCGGCGCGGCTGGACCCCGCAATTCAGCTTTGGCGCGGGTTGGTGGGCTGGCTTGGCGGGCTCATGATCTGGATCACCGCAGTGGCGGTGTTGGCACCACTCAACCTAGGCGGATACGAGGTAACGTCCGAAGCACATGTGCAAGGGCAGGTTGTGGCGGGCGGGGCGCAAATGCGTGCTGCGTCCGCCTCGGAACGGCTGCGCCATAATACCCTGCGGCTCGCCCCGATTTATGGCGGACTGACCTTGTTGCTGGCGCTGCTCTTGATGGGCTCCGGCGTTCCGCCGCTGGTTGCGTCGATCCATGCCATGTCCACCTTGGCGACATCCGGGATCAGCCCGCTCGAAAGCTTCAAGGGCCAGCCCGCTGGCATTCTGGGCGAAGCGCTTATTTTCGTGTTTTTCATCTTTGCCCTGTCGCGCCGGTCTTTTGCGTCGGGCTTTGGTCCTGATCTGCCCATGCGGCTCGCCAAGGACCGTGAAATCAGGATTGCGATCTTCGCCGTGGTGGTGTTGCCGACCCTTCTTTTTGCGCGTCATTGGCTAGGGGCGCTGGAGGTTAACGAACTTTCTGACGGCGTTGCGGCCCTGAATGCCCTTTGGGGCAGTATCTTTACGGTGATGTCATTCCTCACGACGACCGGATTCGTGTCGGAAAGCTGGGCGGATGCGCGCAACTGGTCGGGGTTGCCGACACCGGGGCTGGTCTTGATCGGCCTTGTCCTGATGGGTGGCGGGGTTGCGACGACGGCGGGCGGTGTGAAATTGCTCCGGGTCTACGCGCTTTACAAGCATGGCGTCCGCGAGATGGGCAAGCTGACCCATCCCCATTCAGTTGCCGGAGCAGGGCGGCTGGGGCGGCGTATTCGGCGCGAAGGGGCATACATCGCATGGATTTTCTTCATGTTGTTCGTGTTGTCCATGGCCGCGACGATGATCGCGCTATCCTTGGCGGGCCTGAATTTCCAACGCTCCATGGTCTTGGCCATCGCAGCCCTGACCACGACCGGCCCTTTGGCCCAAGTCGCCGCAGAATCGCCGATCTCGTATTTCTTGCTGACTGATGCAGCCAAGTTGATTTTGGCGGCCGCAATGATCATTGGGCGGATGGAAACGTTGGTGTTGATCGCCCTTTTCAATCCCGCCTTTTGGCGCAATTGATGCGATTGCAGCATCATAGACGCTAGCCCCCTGAAATCGGGGTGGAAATTCCCGCGCGGAACCTACATAATCAGAACGCTATGACAAAACTCTGCCGCACCGAGGGGCAGCACAAAGAACAAGGCAGCACGATAGATGGCCGAGAATAAGCAAAATCTGCAGGATGCATTCCTCAATCACGTCCGTAAAACAAAGGTTCCCGTGACGATCTTTTTGATCAATGGGGTCAAATTGCAGGGCGTGATCACTTGGTTTGACAATTTCTGTGTCCTGCTGCGCCGTGACGGACAATCGCAACTGGTTTACAAGCATGCGATTTCGACCGTGATGCCCGCGCAACCGATCAATCTGTATGATGGGGAAGAGTGAGCGAAACACCGCTGACCGGGGCCCCGGATGCGGGCCCGATGCGCGCGCTCGTCATCCATCCGGATCTCAAGAATGACAGAACCCGGCGTGAACCCACTGCTGCGCTTGCGGAGGCTGTGGCCCTTGCAGCAGCACTGCCCAACCTAGAGGTTGCAGGTGCCGAGGTTGTCCGGCTGCCGCGTGCGCAGCCCGGCTTGTTGTTTGGCAAAGGCAAGATCGCCGAACTCAAGGCGATGATCGAACGGCTGGAGATTGGGCTGGTTCTGGTCGACGGGCCGGTCACCCCGGTCCAACAGCGCAATCTGGAAAAGGAATGGGGCGTCAAGCTTCTGGATCGGACGGGCCTGATTCTCGAAATCTTTGCCGACCGCGCCCGAACCCGCGAGGGTGTGTTGCAGGTTGAACTTGCCGCGCTGACCTATCAACGAACGCGACTTGTCCGCGCATGGACCCACTTGGAACGCCAGCGGGGCGGGCTCGGATTCGTCGGCGGACCGGGAGAGACCCAGATCGAGGCGGATCGCCGCGCAATCGACGAGGCGGTGACACGGATCAAGCGCCAACTTGAGCGCGTGGTGAAAACCCGCGCTCTGCATCGGTCCGCACGAAAGAAGGTGCCATACCCGATCGTGGCTTTGGTCGGTTATACCAACGCCGGCAAATCGACGCTGTTCAATCACCTGACCGGGGCGGATGTCTTTGCAAAGGACATGCTGTTCGCGACCCTTGACCCCACGATGCGCGCCCTGCGCCTGCCCGATGGAACGAATGTCATCTTGTCGGACACGGTTGGGTTCATCAGCGATCTGCCGACGCAACTGGTTGCCGCCTTCCGCGCGACTTTGGAGGAAGTGCTGGACGCCGATCTGATCTGCCATGTCCGCGACATTTCCCATCCCCAAACGGAAGAGCAGGCCGCCGATGTCGCCGCCATCTTGGCGAATCTTGGCGTTTCGCAGACGGCCGCCAAACTGGAAGTGTGGAACAAACTGGATCTGGTGCCTGACGATGCGCGGGCCGCGTTGGCAACGGCAGCGGAACGCAAGCCGGGTGTCTACGCGATATCCGCCGTGACCGGAGAAGGCTTGCCCACGCTTTTGACGGCGATCTCTGAGATCCTTGCGCCACCGCGCCACGAAAGCCGTCTTACATTGCGCCACAGCGACGGTCGCAAACGGGCGTGGCTGTTCGGACAAGGGATCGTCACATCCGAAGAGCAGGGGGAAGAGACCACCACCCTGACCGTCGAATGGACTGACCGTCAGGAAAAGGCGTTTCGGGAGCTTTAGGGCCGCACGGGCGACCTTGGCCAAATCACCGGGTGCGGCAGGGATTTAGTCCCGTGGGGTCAAGACCGTGACACCGATGTTTCCTGCGCGCGCAAGATCGGGGTCAAGCGTCATGGGAATATATTCGCCACGCCGCCAGAGCTCGGACATGTCATCGTAATGGCGACTAAGTGGATGGCCGGATTGCCCGGTGGCAATCACGAAGACCGAGCTGTCGGGGTCCGCAAAGTCATACACGCCGCGATAGCCCGCCGCATGCGTGTTCAGGAACGGGGCGGGCAGGGTGGCCGGGCTTGCGCCACGCTGCAGGGTGAAATCCCCCCCGGACGTGGGCTGACGAATATTCACGATCCACGAAAACAACCGCGTATTGCCCAGCACTGGATGGTCGTGGCGCGCCTCATGCGCCACTCCCCATTGCCAGCTTTCAGGTGTGCCGCCATAGGTTTCCTCTAGCCAGACAAGCGCATCGTCCAGGGCGATCCGGGCGATGTCAACGCAGGTCTCAAGCGCGGTCGAGGGCTGCACGTCGCACCATGATGATGCTCCGTCCACATCGCGGAACACCCGTTCGATGAACAATGGCTCAAGTTGGAGGAACTGGTTGGCCAGTGGCCCGATGTCGTCTTGGATCAACCGCTGTTGAAGGGCACGCATCCACGCGGCGTAAATCAGCGGCTCGGGCAGGTGTTCGTTCATGTTGCCATCCCAGACCGACAGCAACTCCAATGCGCGCTGGCGCCGCCGCTCTGCTGTTCCATCAGGGGCGGTTTCACCGGTGAACCACAGGTCACGGGCGACCAATGGCAAGATGTTGAAGGCCGCCGCAGATTGCGTGTCCAACTGCGCCTCGATAAAGCTATCGCGGGTGTGGACCTGTCGCGCCTCCATCAGGCGCTGCCACCGGGTGATGCGCTGCGTGTCGCCCCAGCTGAACGAAACGTGCAGCGGAAAATCCCGGTCCACGATCTTGTTGTTTGTATTCCCCAAAATGCCGCCCTCGGGATTCTCGAAGGTTGGGTTCGCAAAATACTGCGTCACCCCCTGCCAGCGATTTTCGGGAACCCATCCGGGGCTCGGCATCCGGCCTTGGGTCTGATGCTGCGTCATGCGCCACGGCATGTGGCCGATCGTCTGCAATGCGATATGACCGTCCGCATCCGCCACCGTCAGGTTCAATGACGGGGCGACAAAATCAGCGCCGGCAACCAACGCCTCGTTGACGGATTGGGCGCGCATCACCTGCAACCCGGACTGAATGGATGTATTGCGGTCCGTCAGGCCGGTCCAAGCCATGCTCATGACGTGGCCGGGGGGCGTGACCGTGTTGAAATCGTACTGGGTGCCGGGGATGACCGGGCCGTTTGTGGTGGACCGCATGGTGATCGTTACTGGTGCTTCGCCCGCAACCTCGATGATTGCGCGGTCAGTCTCGAACGGGGCCCAGCCATCCGGGGTGCGGTATTCCTGTGTGTTTTCGGGGTTAAGCTGTTCAATATAGAGATCGATATCGTCCATGTGACTGACGGTAATTCCCCATCCAAGACGATCAGACCTGCCCGCCAGCACAACCGGCATGCCGGGGATGGTGCCGCCGATCACCGCCCCGGTTTCCAGCTCCAGACGTGCAAGATACCAGCTTCCGGGTGCGGCCAGCGCCATATGCGGGTCATTTGCCAGCAAGGCGCCGCCTGCCGCAGATCTGGCGGGCGCTGCAGCCCATGCGTTCGACGCGCCACCGCGCCCATGGCCAAGGGCATGGGGGTGCAGTGGGTCGCGCGGCCCCTCATCGCTTGCTGCATAACGGGGCGGCAACGCATCAAAAAGGCTTGTATACTCTGGCAAGGCCGCCACGCCGGTGCCCGGCGCATCGGGCATCAGATCAGCCAGCCGGGCCGGATCATCCAACACAAGTGTCGCGCGGGCGCGCAGCACCTCATCCTCGTGATGGTCCGTTAGTTGCAGCGCCATCAATAGTGAGATCGAGAGGCTGTCGGCGGGGCGCCACGGTGATATCTCAGGGTCGAACAAGAACAACTCAGGCGCGCCCCGGCCAAGGGCTTCGGTGCCGATGATCGCCAGCCACGCGTTCACACCTGCCGCATAGGCCTCAAGCGCCATCTGTGCGTCGGGCGATTGTGCCGCCATGGATCGAGAGGCATGGCCAGACAGGTCCAACCGGCGCATCAGATCATCAATCGGCAAAGTCCGCGCACCGAACAATTCCGACAGTCGCCCCTGCGCCGCGCGACGGCTCATCAGCATTTGCCACAGCCTGTCTTGGGCATGGGCAAAACCCAAACCATAGAAAACGTCTGCGTCCGTCTCTCCGAAGATATGGGGGACATCGGCGTTGGTGCGAACAATCTCCACCGGAGCGGTCAGCCCCGGTACGGTCCAATCAGCATCGTAATCCGGCAAACTGCGCGCAGCCATCCACCATGCCGCCGCCATCGCGCAAACCGCAACAGTAACCGTCGCGGTCACGATCCGCACAAGCCAAATCAGAAAAGTGCCCATGATCCCCGCGGTCAAAATCGAACATTGAACACCTTGCGTCCTAGCCCTTCAGTTGACTGAATGCAAAGGCCGCATGGCCACCCGGCGATCAAACCGGTGTGTTGTCAGGGAATAATGCGGGTATAGCGGGTGCCTTCCAACGTGGCCCCCACGATCAGACCGGCCTGCCCATAGACCACGGCAATGACGGGGTCCACCAAAGTGGTCGTATCCACACCCAAAGTGCCGCCGCTTGTGTTCACGGCATAACGCACATCGGCGCCCGCTGCCCACCCGCTGGCGGACCTGAAGCTGCTCAGCGCCTGTTCGGTCATGAAGAACAGTGTGTGGGCATATTGCTGTGCCCCGATCTGGAGGCCGAACGTGCCCGAGATCGCCGAATAATAATCCACGGTCGCGCCGTTGATCTGCAGCGCTCCGCGTCCATAGCTGCCGCCAAACCCGAACCCGGCTTCGGTCACCAACGGCATCACCAGCATGCCAGCCGCGTTGAACGACAACTCGCGGGTGCCCGGAACTTCCTGATACATGAAGTCAATTGCGCTTTCGACACGCTCGTCGATCCGTTCGGAGGCACGGGAATTGACGCCATTGCCACATGCTGCAAGTGCAGGCGTTGCCGCCGCGGTCATCAGAAAATTGCGCCGGGAAAGTATGCTCATGTCATCATCGCCTTGTTGTGATGCCTCGGATCCCGGATCGTAACCGCCCGGATTGCCAAGAATATACGGTGAAAAAGCCAATGTGTCACGGGCCAATCCTACCATGGGTGCGGGTTCTTGCCGATGCGACCGCTATCGGTTGAGCAGACGCGCAACCCTTGGTGCAAAGTATGTCAGCACCCCATCACATCCGGCGCGCCGGAAACACATCAGGCTTTCCAGCATGACCTTGTCGCCGTCGATCCACCCGTTTGCGGCGGCGGCCTGGATCATCGCGTATTCACCGCTCACCTGATAGGCATAAGTGGGCGCTCCAAAGCGATCCTTCACCTCGCGGCACAAGTCCAGATACGGCATTCCCGGCTTGACCATGACCATATCCGCCCCCTCGCTCAGGTCACGCTCCACACAACGAAGTGCCTCCCTCCGGTTGGCCGGATCGATCTGATAGGTCTTCTTGTCGCCCTTCAACGCCCCTGACGCCCCCACGGCATCCCGAAATGGCCCGTAAAAGGCGCTGGCGAACTTGGCTGCATAAGACAGGATCGTCACGCCCGAATGCCCATGCGCCTCCAGCGCCGAGCGGATCGCCCCGATCCGGCCATCCATCATGTCGGAGGGGCCCAGTATATCGGCCCCCGCGTCGGCCTGCGCCAAGGCCATCTTGACCAAGGCCGCGACGGTTTCGTCGTTGACGATGACCCCGTCGCGCACGATTCCGTCATGGCCGTTGGCGTTATATGGGTCCAGCGCAATGTCGGTCATGACCGCAAGATCGGGCACGGCCGCCTTGATCGCACGGATCGCCCGGTTGGTCAGGTTGTCGGGGTTCCATGCTTCTTCGCACAGCTCAGTCTTCAGGCTGCCGTCGGTATAGGGAAAAAGGCAAATGGCGGGAATGCCAAGGGCGTGCGCTTCAACAGCGGCCTGCATGATCTTGTCGACGGACCGGCGCACCACCCCCGGCATTGATGACACTGGTTCCTCTATCCCGTCGCCGTCACGCACAAACACGGGCCAGATCAGATCATTGACCGAAAGTTCCGTCTCACGGGTCAGATTGCGTAAGGGCGCACTGGCGCGGTTGCGCCGAAACCGGGTGGCGGGGAACGGGGCCTGATTGGCGGGCATGGGGTGCACCTTCATGAGTTATCTGGGTCAATCAATCTGTGACATGGCAGCACGGGCATCTCAAGGGCTGGAAACCCCACGACAGCCCGCATAAGGTGCGCGTCAACCGCATGATCAGACAGAGACGGCCCGTTGGATTTTCTTGACCTCGTGACCCAAGTTATCGACCTGCGGTCATTTTCGAACCTGTGGTACTGGATCGTGCTGGCCATCTTGTGGTCAACCTTGTCCCATTGGGTTGTTGGCGTGCCGTTCGACATGGTCACCCGCGCGCGCCGTGGCCACGCGCAATCGGCCGACGATATGCGCAAGCTGGCTGAGATCAACGTGAACCGTATTCTGGCGCTGTCGGACAACGGCGGTTGGATCGCAACCGCGTTTCTGGCCTTTGTGCTGACATCGCTTTGCATCTTGGGTTGGGTGTACCGGGTCGAATTCTGTCAGGCCTTGTTCCTGCTGGCCTTTCCCATGGCCGTGGTGGGGGGCATGTCGATCAGCACTGCCAGCCGCCTGCGGCGCGGAAATTACGAAGATCTGGTCCGCATCTTGCGGATGCATCGGTTCAGCGTGCAGCTTCTGGGCATCATGTTCATCTTCATTACGGCGTTCTGGGGCATGTGGGTAAACCTTAACGGCAGCGTCTTGGGCCTTTGATCGTCCCTTGACACTGCTGCCCCGCCGCGTAGGTCCACCCCGTAATGTCCATGCCTGACCACATCCTTGCCAGCGGTGCGCCCGAAGGCTTTGACGCGACGCTGATCCTCAAGGAACTGGCGCGGGGTCGGGGCCCTGTGTTGCATGTCGCGCGCGATGACAAGCGCATGGCGGCCATGGCCGCGGCGTTGGCGTTCTTTGACCCGACCGTGCCTGTCTTGCGCTTTCCCGGATGGGATTGCCTGCCTTACGATCGGGTCTCGCCGAATGCCGAAAACGCGGCAGCGCGGATGGCAACGCTGGCTACATTGGCAGCGGGGTTGTCTGGCAGCTTCATTGTGCTGACAACGCTCAACGCGGCGACGCAATATATTCCCCCGCGCGACTTGCTTCGCGAATCCGCATTCGCGGCCGAGGTCGGCGGCCGCTTGGACGAGACGGCCTTGAAGGCGTTTCTGGTGCGGATGGGGTTCTCGAACACACCGACGGTGACCGAACCGGGCGACTATGCGGTGCGCGGCGGCATCATCGACGTCTGGCCCCCCGGCGAAGACCTGCCCGTCCGGCTGGACCTGTTTGGCGATGTGCTTGATGGCGCGCGCCGCTTTGATCCCTCCACGCAGCGCACCACCGACAGATTGAACCGGGTCGAGCTTGCGCCCGTGTCCGAGGTAATCCTTGATGACGCGTCCATTGCCCGGTTTCGCCAGAACTACCGGGTGGAATTCGGCGCGGCCGGCACCGATGATCCGCTTTACGAGGCGGTTAGCGCCGGCCGCAAACATGCAGGGGTCGAACACTGGCTGCCATTCTTCCATGCGCGCCTTGAAACCCTGTTCGATTATCTACCAGACGCCACGATCACCCTTGACGATCAGACAACGCCCCAACGTTTGTCCAGGTGGGAAACCATTGAAGATCAATATGATACGCGGCGTACTGCACTGACACAGAAGGGTCGGCTTGACAGCGTCTACAAACCTTGTCCACCCGGACAGCTTTATCTGGACGACGCGGCGTGGTCTGCAGCCGTCGCAGACCACCGGCTGATCCAATTTGCCCCCATCAAGGCCGCGCTTGGGCCCGGTGTGATCGATGCGGGCGGGCGGATCGGGCGCAGCTTTGCCCCCGAGAGACAACAAGAAAACATCAGTCTTTTCGGTGCCTTGGCAGACCATATTAAGGCACGACGTCAAGCTGGCGCTGTCGTGATCGCGTCATGGTCCGAAGGCGCGCGCGAACGATTGGCCGGGCTGTTGGATGATGAGGGCGTTGCGGATGCGGTGCCCATCAACGACGCACGCGATATAGGCGGCGCCGGAAGCCTTGGCCTTGTCGTATGGCCGCTGGAAGAGGGCTTTACCGGCCCCGGTGTGACGGTCGTCTCCGAACAAGATGTTCTGGGCGATCGCTTGATCCGGACGCGGCGGCGAACGAAGCGGGCCGAAAACTACCTGACCGAGGCTCAGACCCTAAGCCCCGGCGACCTGATCGTGCATGTCGACCACGGCGTGGGGCGCTACAAGGGGTTGGAAACCGTCACCGCCATGGGCGCGCCGCACGAATGCATCGCGCTTGAATACGCCGGTGGCGACCGTTTGTTCCTGCCGGTTGAAAACATCGAACTGCTCAGCCGCTATGGCCACGATGAAGGCATGCTGGACAAGCTGGGCGGTGGCGCGTGGCAGTCCAAGAAGGCCCGGCTCAAGGAACGTATCCGCAAGATCGCGGACAAACTTATTCGGATTGCAGCCGAGCGCGAGTTGCGCAAAGCCCCGATCCTCGAACCGCCCGCCGATATGTGGGAGGCATTTGCAGCCCGTTTTCCGTATGAGGAAACCGAGGATCAGCTGACCGCCATTGCCGATGTGCTGGACGATCTGGCGCGCGGGCGCCCCATGGACAGGCTGGTTGTCGGGGACGTCGGGTTTGGCAAGACCGAGGTGGCCATGCGCGCCGCCTTTGTCGCCGCCGCGGCGGGGCAACAGGTGGCTGTGATTGCGCCGACCACATTGCTGGCGCGCCAGCACGCTGCCACCTTTCGCGATCGGTTCAAGGGTTTTCCAATCAAGGTGCGGCAGTTGTCGCGCTTCATCGGCCAAGCAGAAGCGGCGGAAACCAAGAAGGGCCTTGCCGAGGGCAGTGTGGATATTGTCATCGGCACCCATGCCTTGTTGGCGAAATCCGTGCGGTTTCATGATCTGGGCCTGCTGATCGTCGATGAAGAGCAGCGCTTTGGCGTCACCCACAAGGAACGGCTGAAGGAGATGCGGTCAGATGTGCATGTGCTGACGTTGTCGGCCACGCCCATTCCCCGCACGCTGCAAATGTCCCTGTCCGGTGTGCGCGACCTGAGCATGATCGGCACGCCACCGATAGACCGTCTGGCGATCCGCACCTATGTCTCGGAATTCGATACCGTCACCCTGCGAGAGGCCTTGTTGCGCGAACACTATCGCGGCGGACAGTCATTCTATGTGGTCCCGCGTATTCAGGATCTTCCCGAAATCGAGGACTTCCTGAAGAACCACGTGCCCGAGGTGACCCATATCACCGCCCACGGACAGATGGCGGCGGGCGAACTCGACGATCGCATGAACGCCTTTTACGATGGGAAATATGACGTGCTGCTGGCCACGACCATCGTGGAATCCGGCATCGACATCCCCACGGCCAACACCATGATCATTCACCGCGCCGACATGTTCGGGCTGGCGCAATTGTATCAGATCCGGGGTCGCGTTGGCCGCGCCAAGACCCGCGCCTATGCCTATCTGACGACGAAACCGCGCATGAAACTGACGCCTGCCGCAGAAAAGCGGCTTCGGGTTCTGGGCAGCCTCGATAGCCTCGGGGCGGGTTTTACGATTGCCTCCCAGGATCTCGATATTCGCGGCGCAGGCAACATCGTCGGCGAAGAACAATCCGGACATGTCCGCGAAGTGGGCTTTGAATTGTACCAAGCCATGCTGGAAGAGGCGATCGCTGATATCCGCTCGGGCAAGGCCGAAGGGTTGCTGAGTGATGACGGGCAGTGGTCGCCTCAGATCAATCTGGGGGTCCCGGTCCTGATCCCCGAGCCCTATGTACCCGACCTTGACGTGCGCCTTGGGCTTTATCGCCGGCTTAGCCAGTTGCAGACCAAGGTCGAGCTTGAAGGGTTCGCAGCCGAGTTGATCGACCGCTTCGGTTCCCTGCCGCGTGAGGTGAATACCCTGCTGCTG
>Ga0075467_10001021_pt1 | contig 23086 bp, 18 predicted proteins | sample DEB08_DNA_9_FD_75067 | JGI IMG/M metagenome (GOLD analysis project Ga0075467, IMG submission 75067) | Aqueous microbial communities from the Delaware River and Bay under freshwater to marine salinity gradient to study organic matter... | ecosystem: Environmental > Aquatic > Marine > Coastal ... | reverse complement strand
TCATCATTTGCATGTGAGCTTTCTGTATAGTTTGATCAACTTCTACTTGGTACACTTTTGCAATTTCGTTTCTTGGGTGGGTTAGTTTTTCTGCCAACATTCCATCATTTGTAAAAAGCAATAATCCAAGTGTGTTTCTATCTAATCTCCCTACTGGGTAAATTCTTTCAATACAAGCGTTACTAACTAATTCAAGAACTGTTTTACGGTTTTGTGGATCTTTAGAAGTTGTAATAAAATCCTTCGGTTTGTTTAATAAAACGTATTGATATTTCTCTACTTTTATTTTTTCTCCACCATAATGTACTACATCTACTTGAGGGTCTATTTTTGTACCCAAAGTGGTTACAATCTTCTTGTTTACCTCAATTACACCCGTTTCTATCAAAGTATCTGCTTCTCTTCTCGAACAGATTCCTGCTTGAGCTAAAAATCTATTTAATCTTATTTTCCCATCCAAAGAACGTTTAGGAGCTTTACTTTCTCCTCTACTTGTTTTGTTTGTGTAGGGTTTGCTTCCATGTTTGCCTCCGTCAGATTTCCCTGCACCAGGTTTGCCAGAGCTTTTATAATAACTTCCACTTGTTTTAAAACCACTCTTCTTCGATCTATCCTCATCCACATTCTTGTTGCGGCCTTTAGGATTATTTGTTGTTGTTCTCTTCTTCATGGTACAAAGGTAATTTATTTAGTTTAATTATTAATAATATTCGTTATGGTTACTGACTTGAGATAGTATTTATAAGGACGTTTGAAGATTATCAATAAAAACAACCACTTGTACAGGCTTGAGAAAGTAAAATTCTGCGATAAAAAGTTCAAATATTATTACCTTTGTTTTTCAATAAAAAAACCAAATTATGAGCCAAGCAGTAAGAAACCTAGAACCAAAACAATTATGGAATAAATTTGCAGATTTAAATGCAGTTCCAAGACCTTCAAAAAAAGAAGAAAGAGTAATTGCCTTTATGGTAGAGTTTGGTAAAAACTTAGGACTAGATGTAGTGATTGATCCAGTTCAAAATGTCATAATAAAAAAGCCAGCTACAGTTGGAATGGAAAATAGAAAAACGATTGTAATGCAATCGCATTTGGATATGGTTCACCAAAAGAATAATGAAACTGTATTTGATTTTGATTCAGAAGGAATTAAAATGAAGATAGAAGGAGACTGGGTAAAAGCAGAAGGAACAACTTTAGGAGCTGATAATGGATTGGGAGTTGCTACAATTATGGCAATTTTGGAATCTACTGATATTCCTCATCCAGCAATAGAAGCTTTGTTTACAATTGACGAAGAAACTGGAATGACTGGTGCTTTGGGATTGCAAGGAGGATATTTAGATGGAGAAATTTTATTGAACTTAGATACAGAGGATGATGATGAGTTTAGTATTGGCTGTGCTGGAGGAGTGGATTTAACTGTTTCTAGAGCATACAACAAAGAAGAAGCTAACGGAACTAGTTTAAAAATTACAGTAAAAGGATTGCAAGGAGGTCATTCAGGAATGCAAATTCACGAAGGACTTGGTAATGCAAACAAATTAATGAATAGAATTTTTTATGATACTCAAAACTACATGCAAATAGCATCAGTTATGGGAGGAGGATTAAGAAATGCTATTCCAAGAGAAAGTAATTCTATTATTGTAACTGAGGACATTGAGAATTTTAATTCAGCTTTTGAAATAATAAGAAATGAAATTATTGCTGAGTTCAAAACAATTGAACCAGACTTGGTGGTTTTATTACATGCTTCTGATGATGCAGAAAATGTAATGGCTGTAAATGATCAAAAAGCATTTATCAATGCAGTTTATTCTGCTCACAATGGCGTGTTTAGAATGTCTCCAGACATTGAGGATTTAGTAGAAACATCTAATAACGTAGCGAGAGTAGAAGTAAAAGATGGTAAAATGGAAGTGTTATGTTTAACACGTTCTTCAGTAGAATCTGGGAAATGGGACATGGCAAATAATTTAACTGCAACTTTTGAATTAGCTGGTTTTTCAGTTAAAACCGGAGGTTCTTATCCAGGTTGGAAACCAAATAGAGATTCAGAAATCTTAACTGTTTTAGAAAAGAAATACTAATCATTATTTAATGAAAAACCAAGAGTTATGGCTTGTCATGCAGGTTTAGAATGTGGTATTTTGGGAACTAACTATCCTGATATGGACATGATCTCTTTTGGACCAACTATTAAAGGAGCCCATTCACCAGATGAAAGAGCAAGTATTTCTTCAGCTCAAAAATACTGGAAATTTACTTTAGAGGTATTGAAGTCCATTCCTGTAAGAGGATAAATTTTTTTATAAAAGTTTTAGAAAAGCCATTTTGAGAAATCAAAGTGGCTTTTTGTTTGATATAATTTACCTTCTAATTAAAGTAGTGGTCCCTTTTAGTTCAAACTCATCTCCGTTAAGGAAAGTACCTCTCACAAAGTAAACAAATGCACCCGTTTTAGCAGGAGAGCCTTTGTAATTTCCATCCCAACCAACTTCAGTTGATTTAGATTCAAAGATTCTATTTCCATATCTGTTAAAGATAATAAACTCCATAGTTTGAACCCCAGAGCCTTGAACATATAAGACATCATTTTCTCCGTTACCATCCGGAGAGAAAATATTTGCCACAAAGATTCCATATTTACAATCTGAATTTATTTCATTAATTAAAGTAATGTCTTCAGAATCTGTACAGTTATTTACATCAGTTACAATCACAGAATAAGCCCCTTTTTTTAAACTAACTAGGTTTTGAGTAGTTTCTCCATTACTCCAATTGTAGATATAAGCAGGAGTTCCTCCAGCAATAGTTAAGACAATACTTCCATTATTTTGATCACAAAGTTCATCTGTAGCAACAAAATTAATAACCGGAGTGGAGAATACCTGAACAGTAACAGAGTCAGGAATAGGGCAGGGGCTATTAGGAATATAAATCACAGTGTGAGTTCCAGCTCCAGCCAAAGCAGGAGAAAACAAACCAGTAGTAGAATCAATCCCTGGATCCACCCAAATACCACCTAAAGGCAAAGCAGTGAAATTGACAGGCGCTTCATCCGAGCAGAAATCACGACTGAAAGTAATAGTCCCCAGAATCAGAGGATCAATAGTTAAAGCAGTAAGAATAATAGAATCACAACCAAAAGAAGTAGCTAAAGTATCACTATAAACTCCAGTACTACCATATGTATTAGTACCTACAGCCACAGTTTGTCCAGCACATAGATTTAGAGCCAAAGCTTGGGAAGAAGATTGAGCAATAAAAGATTGGTAGTAATAATACTATCACATCCACTAGCATTAGTTATTGTATCAATGTACACGCCAGTTGAATATGCAGTTGTTCCGCTTGGCAATAAGAAACTGTCACATCCTGAAGCAAGAACAGAAACAGAAGATGCAGAATTCACAGTCAAGTTGAAAGTCATCAAACTATCGCAACCTATTGCATTTGAAATAGTATCAAAATAAGTACCAGAAGTATTCCAAACTTTCCCACTTGGTGAAGTCGTACTATCACACACAGACAAAGTTTGAATTGAGCTAGTCGAATAAATCACAGTCAAGTTGAAAGTTATTATACTATCACATCCAGATGCATTCAGTATAGTATCCAAATAATTATTTGTAGTAGTCCAAATTTTTCCTGATGGAGAAACCATACTGTCACACACAGTTAAAGCTTGAGTAGATGAATTAGTATAGTTCACAGTTAAATTGAAAGTCAATAAACTATCACATCCTATTAGATTTGTAATTGTATCAAAATAACCTCCAGGAGTATTCCAGATTTTTCCTGAAGGAGATATAAAACTATCACAAACAGTTACAGATTGAATTGAACTTGAAGAATAATTTACAGTTAAATTGAAAATAAGTATTGTATCGCAAACCCCAGAAGATATTAGAGTGTCATAATAAGTACCTGATGAAACCCAGGCATTACCATTAGAATTGACTAAACTGTCACAAGTTGTTGTAGTTATTGAATCAAATACTGGAACAACAGTAATATTTATAGAATCCATAGAGTTTGAATCGCAACAACCAGTAATTGACCAAACAAATTCATTGGATCCTGACGCTAAGTTAGTAACAGATGAATTGTATTGTGTTGGATTAGTAACAACAGCAGAGCTTAACGAAGTCCAAAAGCCAGATCCATAAGTGGGTATATTTCCAGCCAAAACAGCTGAAAAAGCACAAATATTTTGATCAGCACCAGCATTTGCTTGAGGAGGGTTATCGTAAGGCATATTTTTAAAACCTTCATAAATATCAGTACCATTTGTTATAGTATAACGTCCAACTTGAGAATATTGTGTACTTGCAGAACTTGATGTACTTGCATTTGCAGGGGTCGCAAAATTTGTGATTCCATCAAAATCCCATGAACTTGCAAAAGCTGATGTAAAGTTTACATTTGCATTAATACAGATAACATTATCAGTTGTTATTGTAGTTTGACCAGCAAGATTAAAACTTCGGTCTAAGGTTGTTAATATGGAACCACTTAATAAGTATACTTGAATAGAAACACCAGCCCTACCAACTCCTCCATCACCCCCGTTTCCCCCGTTTCCTCCATCTCCTCCAAAACCCACATCACCTCCAGAGGTGCTACCTCCAGGGCCACCACTCCCTCCAGACCCACCATTCCCTCCGACTCCAGCATTTCCTGAGGTAAAATAGCACTGAGACACTATTCCATTCGACCCATTTGATACTAAAAAAAGACTAAAACTACTACCCCCCCTAAACCTCCTAAACCTCCTTCACCTCCACAACCACCACCAGCTCCTCCTCCAGACCCCGTTCCATTTACACAGAATGTTCCTCCTTCTCCTGCGCCACCTCCACCACCAGAACCTCCTTGCCCACCTTGACCTGTCAAACCAGATGTGCCAGCTAATCCAGGAACATAAAATCCACCAGCATAATTGCCAAAAGGTCCAATTGTACCAGCTATTCCTATTCCACCACTTGTTCCATCATTTCCGCATCTTCCAGATTCAGAACTTGTACTAGTTAATCCACTGTTACAACCTCCAGATTTCACCCCCTTCCAAACTCCTGCACTTCTACAACCTGAACCACTTCCAGGAGAAGAATTTGTAGCAATAACGCCTAAACCACCACCAGCAGGTACACTACCCCCATAACCCCCTGACCCTCCATCTCTATCTCCATTTCCGCCACCACCCCCATTTCCCCCACCCCCACCTTGGGTGTAAACTGAAGCCGAAGCTCCTGGATTTCCATCACAACCTTTATTTTTAGGAGATACTCTACATTGTGATCCACCACTAGCACCACCGCATCCTGTTCCACCTACACCTCCTCTTTTTTCTACATTATCATTGTCATCATCTCCAGGAAAACCTCCACCAGCAGGAGTCCCATTACTTCCATTAATACCAGCAGAGCCATTACTACCAGCACTTCCATTCCCTGTAAAAAACTGTGTTCTAACAAATTGATAATTAGAGCAACTAGTTAAATGAACTCCATAGGTTGACATACCAAAATCATTGCCATTTTCTGTAGTAATTGTAATGTCTTGAAATCTAAATCCAGAAATTCCATTTCCATAAAAAGCAACTAGCCTTTTACCGTTTGAAGGACCCTCTGGGTTTAATGTATTTCGATTGATTGTAGTTGCTCCTGGCAAACTTGTTTTAATCCAAGTTGTAGAATCAAACCCCCCTTCAAGTTTAATGCTATCAATTAAAAAAAGGGGAAGACTTTGAGTGTAAATACCTGTAGATAGTTTTATAACCGAACCAGTATTTGCTCTAGTAATTGCTTCAGATAAGTTTGTAGGATTTGTTTCTGTTCCAGCTGCTAAGCTTGAACCAAAAGGGGTAACATAAATATCCCCACAAAGAGATTGACTAATTGAGCTGAAGCCAAATAAAATAAGGCTAAAAAATACAATAAAGTGTCGAAATCGACAGAAGTGTTTTAATTCAGTCATTACTAATGTTAATGAAGCTAAAGATAAAGAATATAAAGGCACTTAATTCACATACAAAATGTCAGTTTTTAACAAACTTACCAATGGTATTTATGTCTAATTTGATATCACCATTCTTATTTAGAAGACTAGATTTCAAAAAGTTGGCATTATCAATAATTTCATCTCCTTTATATGAAGTTCTTGTATGAACTATTTGGCCATAGGTCTCATCATGTGATTTGATAAGAACAAGTATTTCAAGATTTTTTTGTTTCAACTCTTCCAAAGTATTTTTTCCAAAAATACTGTCTTCACCAATTGGGTGAACAATCGTCCAAAGAGAAGGGAACATCTTAATTTCACTTAATTCGAGTTCCAGTCGAGAATAGTCTCTCTTCATTTCTCCATTTTCATCTGTATAGTAAGTAGATGCAATCACCTCAGCAGACGTATCTAGTAATATGGTATTTCTTCTGTTTGTAACCCTAAACATTAGTCCTTTTCCATTGTTTTTAGCGTAATCAGAGATTAGAATATTCTCGCTAAATTTTAGTTTCAAATTGGCTCTAGAGAAACGTCCAAAAAGTAAACCAGTTGCTAGAGCAAAACTCAATAATCCAATCATTGCTTCAATAGCAGCTATAAGATTTACAGCAACACCAACTGGTGAAATAGTACCGTAACCTACGGTCGTAAATGTTTGCGAACTGAAGTACAAACAACTCATGTAATTTTGCAAAGAATTTCCAGTTGTTGCTCCACTTAAATTTTCTATTCCTATTAAGAAATAGATAAAGGCAAAGATTATATTTAGAAAAAAATAGGCTCCAAATAGTCCAAGAATAAAGCTTCCCCAAGGGATTTTGATTAAGTGAATATAAATATCTCTCACACCATGTAAAACACCTGTTTTACGAATATTGAACGAACCGTCTTTATTGAAAAGGCGCTTTTCATCTTTGTTGTATTTATCTCCAAAACCTAACTCTTCTTGTGCCATATTTGTTTAGTTTTTTACTAAAGTTGTAGTATTTGCTTGTGCAGTTGGATATACAACTAAGTCTTCAATGTTAACATGTGAAGGTCTTGAAGTTACAAACGCTATAATCTCAGCAATATCTTGAGCTTGCAAAGCATCAAATCCTTTGTACACATTGCCAGATTTTTCTTTGTCTCCTTTAAATCTTACTTCCGAAAATTCTGTTTCTACTGCACCAGGGTGAATAGCCGAAACACGAATATTATGTCCACTTAAGTCTATTCTCATAGATTTACTCAAAGCATCTACTGCATGTTTGGATGCACAATACACATTTCCATTAGGGTAAACTTCTTTGCCAGCAACTGAACCAATATTGATAATAAATCCAGAATTATTGGCAATTAATGTAGGTAAAACAGCTTTGGTTACATACAATAATCCTTTTACGTTTCCATCCATCATTGCATCCCAATCTTCAATGTTTCCATCTTGAATTTTACTCATTCCATGAGCATTCCCAGCATTGTTAAGCAGGATATCTATGTTTTTGAATTCTTCAGGGATTGAATTTATTGCATTAAAAACGGCATCTTTATCACGCACATCAAACACCAAAGTATGGATGTTAGTGTTTAGAGTTTCTTTCAGATTATTTAACCGTTCTTCTCTCCTTCCACAAAGAATTAAGTTATATCCTTTTTTTGCAAAAAGTGTAGCTGTAGCTTTTCCAATACCAGAAGTTGCCCCTGTAATTAATGCTGTTTTCATAGTGAGTATTATTATCTTTTTTTAAAGGTAATAATACTTTGAAGATCTTTTACTTCAACAAACTTCTAAAACTAACTTTTTCTCCAATAATGGAATTCAATTCAGAAATAGCAACTCTATCACTTTCCATGGTATCTCTATCACGAATAGTTACAGTATTATCTTCCAATGTTTGGTGATCTACCATTACACAGAAAGGTGTTCCAATAGCATCTTGTCTTCTGTATCTTTTTCCTGGAGAATCTTTCTCGTCATAAGTACAGTTAAAATCAAATTTTAATTCATCAAATATTCCTCTCGCTTTTTCTGGCAAACCATCTTTTTTGGTCAATGGCATTATTGCAACTTTAATAGGAGCAAGTGCTGCCGGAAGAGCCAATACAGTTCTTTCAGAACCGTTTTCTAATTTTTCTTCTTTCAATGAATTAGAAAGTATTGCCAAGAACATTCTGTCCAATCCAATAGAAGTTTCGACCACGAAAGGAACGTAACTTTTATTTTCTTGTGGATCAAAATATTGTAGTTTTTTTCCTGAAAGTTCTTCGTGAGCTTTCAAATCAAAATCTGTTCTTGAATGAATTCCTTCTAGTTCTTTGAATCCCATTGGGAAATTATATTCAATATCGGTTGCTGCATCAGCATAATGAGCCATTTTTAAGTGATCGTGAAAACGGTAGTTTTCTTCACCCAACCCTAAAGATTTATGCCAATCTATTCTAGTTTTTTTCCAATAATCAAACCATTCTTTTTGCGTTCCTGGCTTCACAAAAAATTGCATTTCCATTTGTTCAAATTCTCTCATTCGGAATATAAACTGACGAGCAATAATCTCGTTACGGAAAGCTTTTCCTATTTGTGCGATACCAAAAGGAATTTTCATTCTTCCAGTTTTTTGTACGTTTAGGAAGTTTACAAATATTCCTTGTGCTGTTTCTGGACGCAAATAAATTGTGTTTGCTCCTTCGGCAACAGAACCCATTTCTGTGCTAAACATCAAGTTGAATTGACGTACATCTGTCCAGTTTTTTGAACCAGAAATAGGACAAGCAATTCCCAATTCTTCTATCAATTCTTTTACTGCCGGCAGATCGTCTTTTCCTAAAGAATCTTTGAATTTTTGCTCAATTTCTTCAATTTTCACAACATTTCTTAACACATTTGGGTTTGTTTTACGAAATTCTGCTTCGTCAAAACTATCTCCAAATCGCTTAAATCCTTTAGCAACTTCTTTATTTATTTTACCTCTTATTTTTTCAATGTGATCTTCAATCAAAACATCTGCACGGTACCTTTTTTTCGAGTCTTTGTTATCAATCAAAGGATCGTTAAATGCGTCTACATGTCCAGAAGCTTTCCAAGTATCAGGATGCATAAATATTGCAGCATCAATTCCCACAATGTTTTCGTGCATCTTTACCATTGCAGTCCACCAATAGTTTTTGATGTTGTTTTTCAATTCCGAACCGTTTTGACCGTAATCGTAAGTTGCGCTTAATCCATCATAAATTTCTGAGGAAGAGAAAACAAATCCGTATTCTTTGGCGTGTGAAATTACTTTTTTTAGTAAATCGTCTGACATGTGTCGTGTTTTAATTTTAGAAAAGTAAAATTAAGGTTTTTTTGGATGTTTCGTGAAATTACCTGCATAGATTTTTTAAATAAGAGATTAAAAATCTCTTATCTTTGGTTGTAACAAGAAACAACATTGAGCAAAGAAAGAATCATATTAGGAATTGACCCAGGAACAACTGTTATGGGTTATGGAATTATCAAATGTGTAGGTAATAAAATTACCCTCATCACTTTTGGTGAAATAATCTTGACCAAATATGAAACTCATGCTATGAAATTGAAAAAGATTTTTGAACGTACTCTTGGAATTATTGATGAATATCATCCAGATGAGTTGGCAATAGAAGCCCCATTTTTTGGAAAAAATGTTCAATCTATGTTAAAATTGGGAAGAGCACAAGGAGTTGCAATGGCAGCAGGATTGTACAGAGACATACCAATAACTGAGTATTTACCAAAGAAGATCAAACAATCGGTCACAGGAAGCGGAAATGCAAGTAAAGAACAAGTAGCTGCTATGCTTCAAACTTTATTGAAGATAAAAACACTACCAAAAAGATTAGATGCGACTGATGGATTAGCTGCTGCAGTTTGTCACTTTTTTCAAGGAGATCCAAAAACTCAAGGAGAAAGCTATACAGGTTGGGAGGCATTTGTTTCTAAAAATCCTAAAAGGATAAAATAATTTATTTTTAAAATTAAAAATATGAAATCAAACGAAATTATTAGAAATGGAGAAGGAGAAAATTACAATTACTCCCAAGATCATTGTTTTATTAAACTCTCCTCACGTGATACGAATGGTGAATTGTGTTTAATAGAAGATACATTAAAACCAGGGTTTCATTTAAAGAGGCATCATCATAAAGTTATGACTGAAGTTTTCTATATATTGGAAGGAGAACTTGAACTCGTTTTTGACGATAAAACAAGAGTACTTAGAGAAGGTGATACGATTACAGTTCTCCCAAATGTTTGGCATGAAGCCAACAGCAAGAATGGAGGGAAGATGCTTACGATTTTTAAAAATGGCGAATTTGATGTTTTTTTAGAAAAGCTTTCTACCATGACTTCAAAAGATTTTTCTAATAAAGAGTTAATGAAATCAATATCTGCAAAATTTGATATTTACGAAGAGTAAGACTCAAAAAAAGATTGGAAATTAAAGGATATAAAAAAAGCACCAGAATAATTATTCTGGTGCTTTTTAGTTGTTAGATTAATTCTTAGTCCATATTTCCTACAAGACCTTCAGTTACATTGATAATGTGATCACCCACTTTTTCAAATGAGTGGAAGATGTTACTATAAATAGTTGCAGTAACTGTTCCGTATTCATCTGAACCAATTTCGGATAAATGCTTTCTTCTAATCTTATCCCTTAATTCATTGATTTCTTTTTCTTTGCTTAAAGCAGAATCAATAGTAACAGTAATATATTCAGCACTAAGGTTTTCATTCATTATTGTGAATGCTTCATCAACATTATTTGACATTTCAATCAACAAATCTCTAAATTTAGGTGAAAACCATATTTTCTTTTCATGTTTAGATTCAATCGTTTTAGAAATTTGGTAATAAATATCTCCAATTCTTTCTAAATCTCCAATCATACTAAGCATTCCTCTAATACGAACTGAAGTTTCAGGACTCATTTCTCCTTGAGAAACCTTAGCCAAATAATCAGCAACTTCTAGTTCAATTCTATCAGTAATTTCCTCATATTTTTTAGCTTTTTTTACAAGCTTACCAATTTTCTTACTGTCTTTTTCAACTAATAAACTACCAACAAATCCGTTCATTTTTTGAGTAACCTTTCCGAATTTTTCAATTTCTTTTTTAGCTTCAGAGATAGATAAATCTGGAGTAGCCATCATTCCTGTACTAATAAATTCTAAGTGAAATTCTTCGTCTTCGTCTCCTTTTGACTTCACTGTTCTTTCTGCAACTCTAACTAGAAGAGGAACAAATCCAATCAATAACAATACGTTCAACAAGTTAAATATTGTATGGAATAAAGCAAGTCCTGTATTAGCAGCTTCTTTAGTGTCTACAAAAGGATCTCCACCACCAGTATAATCCATTAAATATTTTATTCCTTGTAATAGGAATGGAAGTAATATTATAGCCCAAGTAACCCCAATAATGTTAAACATAGAGTGAATACGGGCAGAACGCTTTGCGTGAACATTTCCAATTAAGGAAGCAAGCTCAGCTGTAATTGTTGTTCCAATGTTTTCCCCTAGAATCATTGCGGCAGCAACTTCAAAAGGAATAACTCCAGCAGCAACCAAAGTCATTGTAAGAGCCATGGCAGCAGAAGATGATTGAATTACAACAGTTGCTATTGTACCTAGACCTACAAACATTAGATTACTTAAAATCCCTCCGTTATTATATTCTGCAAAGAATTGGACGATTGCTGAATCTGCATCTAATCCTGGCACAGCACCTTTAAGTGCACCTAACCCCATAAATAATAAAGCGAAACCAATAATAGTTCCTGCCCATGCTTTGAATTTTGATTTTCCAAAGAATAAAAGAGGAGCTCCTATTGCTATAATTATATATGCATAAGATGCCATACTAACTTTAAATCCAAATAGATTAATTAGCCAAGCTGTAATTGTAGTTCCAATGTTTGCTCCCATCATTACACCAGCAGACTGCATTAAAGTAAGAAGTCCTGCATTTACAAAACTTACTGTCATTACTGTAGTTACAGAAGAAGATTGGACAATGGAAGTTATACCAAATCCTGTTATAACTCCTTTTACTCTATTCGAAGTAATTGCACCCAACATTTTTCTTAATCTAGATCCAGCAGCTTGCTGTAATCCTTCACTCATTACTTTCATTCCATATATGAATAAACCTAATGCTCCAATTAAAACAAGGATTCTAAATAAACCCCACTCCCTCTCTGTTTTAAATTTTTTCTTTGAAGAGAAAATTTGTTCATCACCTTTTTCAATTCCTACTTTGTATACGTACTTCTCACCACCTATTAATCCTTCTAGCTTGAAATGAGTAGAGGATAAAGAGACATTTTTTATTTCTGTCCAATCAGAGTTATCAAATCCTTTTTTGTTTCTCTTTGCACCAATACTTGTATTGTATTTAATAGTAACAGTATACCCTTCAGCCTCTAACTGTGGCATTACCGAATAATCGATTAACCAACTAATATCAGCTGCTGCCTCTTTTTCTTTTGCGAAGATATTATGAAGAATGTCATTAGACAATACAACTGTCTCAATTGGATTAGTTGGAATAGAATCTTGAGAATATGTCCCAAAGCTAAACAGAGAAACTAAAAGAAATGAAATTGTAAATTTTTTCATGAGTGTTTAAATATAATTTTAGTCAAAAGTAACTGATAAGAATTAAATCAAATAAAGTTCAATATTAAGTTAATGTTAAATGTATATTAAAATAAAGTCAAATTTATTTTTTACGTAAACTGAATGTTAAATATTATTACTTTTGACCATCAAAAAATAAAGATTTATTAATATTATTTTAAACAGTTTTATGAAAAAAATTATTATCTGTATTGGTTTAATTGCACTATTTTTTAGTCAAGTAAGTGCACAAGTAAACACTAACAAATTTGGGAAAGGATTTGATGTAGTAGGAAAGGATTCTTCTTTTACTATGAATATTGGTATGAGATTCCAATCTCTTTATACAAACAATTGGGATGTGCGAAATGATGAGTTAGGAGATATTGCAAACCCAACATCAAATTTTTTATTGAGAAGATCAAGACTAAAGTTTAAAGGATTTGTTTACAATCCAAAGGTTCAATACAAAATGGAATTTGGATTAACCAATAGAGATTTGAGTGGAGGAGGTACTGCAGCTTACAGCAACTCACCAAGATTAATTTTAGATGCCGTTATAAAATGGAATTTCTATAAAAACTTCACACTTTGGGCAGGACAAACTAAATTACCAGGAAACAGAGAGAGGGTAATTTCTTCTGCAAATATGGAAACTGTAGATAGAAGTAGATTAAACAGTAAGTTTAATCTTGATCGAGACATGGGTGTTCAATTGCGTCACAAAATGAAACTTGGCGAACAGTTTATATTAAAAGAAGCTTTTGCTTTTTCTCAAGGAGAAGGAAGAAATATAACAAGTGGAAATATTGGTGGACACGACTATACTTTTAGAGTTGAAATGTTACCAATGGGTGAATTCACTTCAAAAGGAGATTATAAAGGAGGAGATTTAAAAAGAGAAACAAAACCAAAATTAGCTATAGGGTTAACCTATGATATTAATGATAGAGCTGGAAGAGAAAGAGGACAAGGAGGAGATTTTATTCCAGCTGATGAATCTCAATTAAAAAGAATGTTTGCATTTTTTGGAGATTTTATGTACAAATACAAGGGGTTTTCTATGATGGGAGAATATGCAAACAAAACTGTTTCTGGTGGAGACAATAATGTTTATGATGCAACTAATACAGTTTTAGGTACATATTGTACAGGAGAAGCAGCAAGTATTCAAGCTGGATATTTGTTCAAAAGTAACTGGCAACCAGTTGTAAGATTTACACATATTTCACCTACATCATCTAATAAAGAAAATGAGTTTACATTAGGGGTTTCTAAATATATTGTAGGACATAAATTAAAAGTTCAGTCAGACATTAGTTATAGAGAAGTAGGAGGGAATGACGATTTATTGTTTTACAGATTACAATTTGACTTACATTTTTAGTAGTAAAAATTAATAAAAAAAGGGTAGTAAGAACATTGTTCTTACTACCCTTTTTTTATTAGAATAATATTACTAGAAACTATGGTTAACCCCTAAACTATATGTTCTGCCTATATTAAATTCTGAGTAAGTTTGATTTTCTGCTTCAAATGAAGAGTAATAATTGTAGTTGTTGTCACCTAAGATATTACTTACTTTAAAATCAATCTTTGTTCTTTTTTCTTTACCTATTTTTTTATTTATAGAGAAATTTAAACTGTGAAAAGGATCTGTATAAATGTCCGGAAAAAGACCTGCACCTACAATATAAAGTGTTGGCCCTTTTACATTATAAAACAATCCAGCTTGTAAATCACTTTCTTTCTTTGTGTATGTTAAACCACAGTTTACTACAAATGGAGATTGCCCTGCCATTTGTCTTCTATTAGAAATTGACTCACCCTCTTTTAAATATCCATTTCTTGAATTATATTCAGCATCTGTCATTGTAATTTGAGAATTAACCAGGATAAGGTTTCCATTAAGACTAAATACGTTTTTCTCATTAGAGATCAATTCAATATTTGTTTTAAACTCAAACTCTAGCCCGAATACCATTCCATCTCCTACATTTCTAGGTTGATATTCTGTACTAGTTTGTTGCTCTGGAATCCTCACTAATTCAATCGGTTTATCAAAGAATTTATAAAATCCGCTAACCGAAATCATTTGCCCAACCTTTTTATATAATTCCCATCTCACATCTATATTTTCTATTCTTGTCTCTTTTAGGTTTCCATCCCAATCGGCATATTTAAATAAACTTCCGTTAAAGATTCTATTTGAAATTGGATCTAAAATTTGTGCAAAAGATAATTCTTTAAAAGAAGGTCTAGCAATTGTTCTTCCGTAAGAAAAACGTAGGTTTTCTTTTTCTTTTACTTTGTAAATTAGGTTTATACTTGGGAATAAATCAAATGACTCTAATACTTTTGCATCATCCAAATTTGTTCCATTCGCATCATCTCCACTTGCAAATAGTTGATCTCTTCCTGTGTGTCTTTGTATATAATTTTCAGCTCTTAATCCAAGTATTGTATTTAGTTTTTTAGTTAGCATATATTCATTAGATATGTACATTGCCATGTTATTTACACTTGAATTATATGAGTTTGGATTTGGATTTTTATTACCAGATTGGAAATAAATATTGTTTCCATTCTGTGTGTAAAGATTTTCTTGATCTAATACTTTACTTGGGTCTGAGCTAGTCCAATTTTGACTTCCAAAAAACTGAACATCATAAAATAAAATTTCGTAATCTCTTGATTTATATATTTCACTAAATCCAAATTTTAACTTCCCATCCTTTTCTTTGAATCTATATTTTTTTGTAAAATCTATTTTTGCTGCAAGATTCATTTCATTCAAGTTTCTCCAAATTCGGGTTGGATTTCCCCCAGCTCCTGCACTAAAAAAAGTATCTACTGGCGTGAAAGTAAAAGCTGTTTTTCTAATATCTGGATCCTCAGAAGTAGAAAAAGTAGGAGAAAGTTTCCAATTAATTTCTAAGTTAGATTTTTCTTTATTGTGCTCACCTTCCAATAAGAAATTGGTTAATGCTCTTTGGTTAAACTCAAGATTGTCCGAACCTGCAATATATCCAGACTGACCAACTGCTTCTCCATTATTATCTATGCTAAATTGTGCAGCTCTTTTTTCTGCATTTTGCAATCTCATAGCTGTAAATTTCAATTGATTTTGATTTGTTTTATATGCTACTCCGCCTAATAACCCTACAAGAAAATTTCTCTCTCCAATTTGTCCATTTTGTACAGTTGCATATTTTAATTCGGTATTGTCAGACTCTATATTTTTTTGAAATTCTCCGTAAGTTACATTATCATAAAATTTATATTCAGATTTGTAAGAAGCAGACATAATGTAACTGATTCTTTTTGACTTGTGATTTTTCAACACAAATTGATTACCAAAGGTTAAAGCAAGACTATAATCTGTAAGACTTTTTTGTTGTTTTGCTCCCAATTCTTTGTCAAAACTATTTACAAAACTATAAACCTCATCCTTAGATGCTCCACTAATTGGAGTAGGAATGTTATCACTATTTGCACCAGTTGGCAATTTTCTTGTCCCATCATCAAACCCTAAAAAATCGGCACTTCCTCCATCATAGTATAAGAAATCACTATTAAAATGCATTTCTGGGTTGTAAGACATTACAAAAGAAACATCAAATACTTTTTCATCAGGGAATGTTGTAGTTTCAATATTTATTGCACCACCAGCAAAATCGGGTGCTAAATCTGCTGTAAAGTTTTTACTAATAATAATGTTACCAATAAGATTAGAAGGGAAAATATCCATTTGTAATGAATTTCTATCAGGATCTAGTCCAGGAATTGAAACCCCATTCAGTGTAGTTTTTGTATATCTATCTCCCAACCCTCTTACATAAATATATTTCCCTCCATCTACAGAAACTCCAGTAATTCTTTTTGCTGCTTCTCCTGCAGTACCATCTCCTGTAAGTTTTATTTTATCAGATGTAATACCATCTAGCATTTTTACATCATTCATCTTTATTATGTCAAGAGCACCTTCAGTATTTCTTATTTCTTCTGCAACAACTGTGAATTCTGCCATTTCTTCTGATTTTTGAGAAATTTTAATATCATTTAATACAGTTGTTAAACTATTTGTTACACAAACTTTTTTCACCAAGATTGTCTCATAAGATATAAATGAAATTTTCAAGTCGTAAGTATCGGATTTCAATTTGAAAGAAAATTTTCCATCAAAATTAGTTACAGCTCCCTTGTCAGTTCCAAGGACCTGAACAGTTGCATTTATAATAGTTTCTCCTGTTTCCCCGTCAAAAACAGTTCCACTGATTGTACCTTGAGAATATGTAACAGAGGATGTAAGTAATAATACTATAAAATAAAGATTTTTCATTTTTTTTTAATTCTTAAAAATTGGAAAAACAGCCTTACAAATTTCAAGGCTGTTTATTAATAATATATATATTATAATTATTCTAATAGATTTATAATTTTCCAGCTTCTGAAGCCCAAGTCCAAGAGAATTTTGTTAAATCTGCTTGTGCTGAAGTTGAACCCCCTATTGTTATTCCTGTTGGTACAGCACCACTTACATGACTTGCTAAATCGGCAGAAAGAACATCTAAAGTTATTCCTGAGAATACAACTCCTGTAGCTGTTACTCTATTCACTTGTTGTCCAGTTTGGATTCCAGTAATATGAATGTTAGTTAAGTTTACCATAGAATTAGCATCTACATTTATTAAGTCTTGTGCACTTCTTGTTCCATCACTTGCTATCACAGTTCCGTTTTTTATTGTGTGAGTTGCAGAGTAAGTTCCTTCAGGCCCATCTAATTCAAAACAATGTCCTGCTGGAGAAATTACTACAAAATTGTCTAGAGTTCCTGCCCATGCTTGGTCAGTATCAAGAGCATCATCATTACAATTCCAAGAAACTACGTTTGTTACATTTACAGTTCCACCAAACCATTCTATTCCATCATCTTGGTTAGATACTATTTCAATATTTTCAATAGTAGTTCCAGATCCTACTCCTCCAAGTGTTAATCCGTTAATTTCGTTACCAGAACCAATGTTTGTACCACCATGACGAATAGAAACATATGTTATAGAACCAGAATTATCACTTGCATCAGTACCACCATATAATCCGTTTGCGTCAGAAGTAGGAATTCCTTCAATTTGGACTTGCGCTAAATCAGAACCAGAATTAGAAGCTGAAATAGGAGCTTTTCCTAAAATAATAACTCCTCCCCATAATCCGTCTACATCAGAATTTAAATTTGGACTAGCGAAATTTCCTGCAGTTAAATGTGCAGTTGTAATTTCATCAGCAACTGAAGTAAAGATGATTGGTAAAGTTTCAGTTCCATTTGCCATTAGTTTTCCACCTCTAGCAATTAATAATGCTGTGGCATTTGCTCCAGTACCTGCTTCCCCCTTTATTATTGTACCAGCTTCAATAGTCAAAGTTGCACCATCTGTTACAGTAATTCTTCCTCCCAATTGATATACATTATCATTTGTCCAAGTTGTGCTATTTGTAATGTTAGAGGTAATAATTATATTGTCTGTCGTTTCTGGAGTTGTTGTAGTAATAGGATCATCTTTTTTACAAGAGGAAACAGTAATTGCAAGAATAGTTGCTGCGATTGTCAATTGTCTTAATTTCATTTTTGTCTTTTTTTGTATTTGTTTATGCAAATGTATGGGGGATTTGTTGAAAGGGTTTTACCTAAAAACTAACTTTATGTTAAGAATTCGTAAAGTTTGAAAAGCACAATTCATATATTTTTTAAACAATGCACTTTGAACATTAACTCAATGTTAAGTCTATATTAATTTTCTGAAAACAATGTATTCGCTGAAAAAAAATGGTTTTCTTTGTTAAGGAATTTTTAAACAAAATATGACTTCACACAAAATATTATTAGTAGATGATGATGAGGACATTCTAGATTTACTAGAATACAACTTAACTAAAGAAGGATATTCTGTTGAAACGGCTATGAATGGTAAATTGGCAGTAGAAAAAGCAATTAAGTTTATTCCAGACCTTATTATTATGGATGTAATGATGCCAGAAATGGATGGAATAGAGGCTTGTGCTGAAATAAGACAAAATGCACTATTATCTAATACAATCATTACATTTTTAACTGCTAGAAGTGAAGATTATTCTCAAATAGCTGGGTTTGATGCTGGAGCAGATGATTATATCACTAAGCCTATTAAACCAAAAGTACTTTTTAGTAAAATAAAAGGATTACTAAGAAGAAATACAAAAGAGACAAACAAAGTAGAGCTAAGTTCGAATATGTTTATTGATAGAGAAAAGTATGTAGTTATGCAAAACGGTATTGAAATTTCTCTTCCAAAAAAGGAATTTGAATTAATATCACTTTTAATGTCAAGACCTAACAATGTTTTCACGAGAGAAAAAATATTTTCTTCTGTTTGGGGAGAGGATATTGTAGTTGGCGATAGAACGATTGATGTCCATATTCGTAAATTAAGAGAAAAAATTGGTGAAGATTATATCAAAACGGTTAAAGGTGTTGGATATAAATTTATAGACGTAGAGAATTAAACTCTTGTTCTGTTTCTTAAATACAAGCTGTAAACTAACATTATAAAGCTAATTATCAAGATTAGTGTACTCCAAAAGGAATAAGTAAGACCTAACTGAGCCGCAATTTGGCCAGTATCGGATAGCATGGTATTACCATTTATTGTCGCTTCACCCATAAACAAATAATCTAATTGACGATAAGTACTTATACACGCCATAATTCCTATTAATTGTGCAACAAATTGATGAATTACTGGTTTAGCTTTGATAGCGATAAATAAAAACAACAATCCCAAGCAAGTTATGATGGTAATTCCTACGGGTCCTTTCACCCAAATAACAACAGAAACCAACATAGATATTGCCAACAAATACAACACAATTTTTGATGATTTATAACTTTTACTCATTAAAATAACAAAAGCTCCAGTAATTGGAGGGCCTAACAATCCACCAGCTGAGATTAAGGCATCAGCAATCTTCACAGGTAAATAAGGGTTAGATAATCTACTAGTTGCAACTCCCGAACCAGAAGTAAAAATCTCTAATTGTAAAAATTCACCTCCCATTATTAAGGCTGTCAATCCATGACCCATTTCATGGAACCAAGTTCCCATGATAGTAAAAGGGTATAAAATGTAGTAACCATAATAGAATCGCCAAATAAAAACGATTACAAAAGCAAACATTATAAAACCAAGAAAAGAGGAGTAATCTACTTTGTATTTTTTAGCCATACTGATAAAATATTTTTTGAAGAATGAAGATACACAAAAGAGATTAGAACGTATTTTTGTAAATGCACTATAGAAACCCTATTTTAGTGCTCAATTTAGATTTTAAAACAAAAAATCATTTTCAATGAAAGGAATAATTCTAGCAGGAGGTTCAGGAACAAGACTTCACCCATTAACTTTAGCCGTAAGTAAACAACTTATGCCTGTGTATAATAAACCAATGATTTATTACCCACTTGCAACATTAATGAGTTCTGGAATAAGAGAGATACTTATTATTTCAACTCCTCAAGATTTACCAAACTTTGAAAAACTACTAGGAGACGGAAGTCAAATTGGTTGTAAATTTTCATATAAAGTTCAGGAGATTCCAAATGGATTGGCTCAAGCATTTGTCTTGGGAGAAGAATTTATTGGTAACGACAGTGTTGCATTGATCTTAGGAGACAATATATTTTATGGAGGTGGATTATCGGACAACCTTAAACAACAAGTAAATCCAGAGGGAGGAGTTGTTTTTGCTTATCATGTTTCAGATCCAGAAAGATATGGAGTAGTTGAGTTTGATAAAGATATGAATGCAATTTCAATCGAAGAAAAGCCAGAAAAACCAAAATCAAATTATGCAGTTCCAGGATTGTATTTTTATGACAACTCTGTTGTGGAAATTGCAAAAAACATAGAGCCAAGCGCAAGAGGAGAATACGAAATTACAGATGTAAATAATGAATATTTAAAGCAAGGAAAACTAAGTGTTTCTATCTTAGATAAAGGTACAGCTTGGTTAGATACAGGAACTTTCCATTCATTAATTCAGGCAAGTCAATTTGTACAAGTTGTAGAAGAAAGACAGGGACTTAAGATTGGTTGTATTGAAGCTGTAGCTTATGCGAGAGGATTTATTAATAGAGAACAATTGAGAACAATTGCCACTCCTTTACTTAAAAGTGGATACGGAGATTATTTAATGACATTAATAGAGGAAGAAAACTAATTGTTAATGAATAACAAAGAATTAATTGAGGCTGAAATTGAGAATTATTTAGAATCGCTAAACAATCATTCACTTTATAACCCAATAAAGTATATCTTAAATATTGGGGGAAAAAGAATAAGACCTTCAGTTTTAATAGATGCAGTGAAATTATTTGGAGGAAACCCTAAAGATGCAATGCCACTTGCACTTGCAGTTGAGGTTTTTCACAATTTCACATTAATGCATGACGACATTATGGATGCATCCTCCCTTAGAAGAGGACAAGAAACGGTACATATAAAATGGGATGTAAATTGCGCAATTCTTTCTGGTGATGCAATGATGATTCTTGCTTATCAGTTAATTGAAAAAATTCCAGAAGAGTTTCAACCAAAAATCTACAAAGCATTTAATAAAATGGCTCTTTGGCTGTGTGAAGGACAGCAAGATGACATGGATTTTGAAGAAAGAGAGGAAGTTACTATTCCTCAATATCTTGAAATGATAAAGAATAAAACTTCTGTTTTAATCGGTTTTTGTTTTGAAGCTGGAGCAATTTTTGGGAAAGCATCTCAAGAAATACAAGATAAAATTTATGATTTCGGAATCAATTTAGGATTAGCTTTTCAATTGCAAGATGATTACTTGGATTTATATCCGAAAAGCTCTGCAATGGGTAAAGTAGTAGGAGGGGATTTAATAAATAAAAAGAAATCTATTCCTTATTTATTAGCAATTCAGGAATCTAATGCTGGAATAAAGCAGAAGATAAAGGAGCTAATAAATAGCCAAGATGAAGCAAGAGTTGACAAATTGAAAACTATTTTTGAGCAAATTCAAGTAAAAGAAAAAACAGAAAAGATGATTGAAGAATATTTCCAATCTTCATCAGAAAGTTTGAACTCAATTAAGGGTTATGACCTTTCTCCAATATTGACTTTCGCAGAGCAACTGATGCAGAGAGAGCATTAAAAATTGAGGGATTAAGTAATTACAAACTCAATTCGGATTTCATTTTCTAAAACAGTATATTTGTGTTCTAACATCAGAGAATGGATTTGCAATTTAAAATATCAAAAGACTTTATTGAAGAAATTCAAGAATTCGTCTCCAATAATAATGGAGATGCAATTTTGGATGCAATTTCAACTTTACATGAAGCTGATATTGCAGAAATCTTGGATGTCGTTTCTATGGAAGAAGCAAAGTTTATTTTTCGTCTTTTAGAAGAAGAAAAAGCATCTAATGTAATTGTAGAACTTGAAGAAGATGTAAGGCTAAAATTTCTAGAGGCACTTTCTGCTAAAGAGATTGCAGAGCAAATGGATAACATGGATTCGGATGATGCAGCCGATATCATGGCTGAAATCCCTGAAGAAAAGCAAGAGGAGGTAATTTCTCAAATTGAAGATCCACAGCAGGCTATTGACATTGCTGCTCTTATGCAATATGATGAAGATACTGCAGGGGCAATAATGGGAACTGAATTCATTAGTGTAAACGAAAACTGGACTACGAACCAATGTATTGAAGAAATGCGTGAGCAAGCAGAAAATGTACAATACATTTATACAGTATATGTAGTAAATAACTACAAGCAACTTGTAGGTATGCTTTCCCTAAAGAGTCTTTTGTTTGCAAAGAAAAATACTTTGGTGAAGGATGTTTTTTTAGAAAAAGTAAGATCTGTTACTGCAGATGAAACGATAGAAGAAGTTGCGTCTATTATGCAAAAATATGACTTTGTTGCCTTGCCAGTTTTAAGTAAAGCAAATGAATTAATAGGTAGAATTACTATTGATGATGTAGTAGATATTATACAAGAAGAAGCTGAGAAAGATTACCAAATGGCAAGTGGTATTTCTGATAATGTTGAATCTAGTGATAGTGTTTTGGCTTTAACTAAAGCAAGATTACCCTGGTTAATCGTAGGGTTAATAGGAGGAGTTTTAGGTGCTGAGGTTATAGGTTTATTTGAAGGTCAATTAGGAAAATATCCACAAATGGCTTTGTTTATTCCACTAATTGCTGCAATGGCAGGAAATGTAGGAGTACAATCTTCGGCAATAGTAGTTCAAGGAATTGCTAGTAACAATATAGATTTAACAGGAATTTCTGGGAGACTATTAAAAGAATTAGGAGTCGCATTACTAAACGGAATTGTTTGTTCTGTTCTAATCTTACTTTTTATCTTTTTAATAAAAGGAGATTTAACTTT
>Ga0075467_10001020_pt1 | contig 23093 bp, 15 predicted proteins | sample DEB08_DNA_9_FD_75067 | JGI IMG/M metagenome (GOLD analysis project Ga0075467, IMG submission 75067) | Aqueous microbial communities from the Delaware River and Bay under freshwater to marine salinity gradient to study organic matter... | ecosystem: Environmental > Aquatic > Marine > Coastal ... | reverse complement strand
CGTTTTAAAAAATTTTTAAAATGAAAAAAATTATCTTTTTTTTATTCTTGTTTGTAAGTACACTTACAAACGCCCAAAAGTTTACGATTTTAGGAAAAGTTGTAGACAAAAATCAAGAAGCTTTAGCAGGAGCAACGATTCAAATTAAAGAAACCAAACAAGGAACTTCATCTGATGTAGATGGAAAATTTAGACTTGGTTTAAAAGAAGGAACCTATACTTTACAAGTTTCTTTTGTCGGTTACAAAACTGTAAATCGTATTGTACGATTAACAGAAAGCATGGAGGTTGTCATAGAACTTTCTAGTGATGAAAATGTTTTAGACGAAGTATTAGTTTCTGCAGTAAGAGCAAATTCTGATATTCCTGTGACATTTTCTAACCTAAGTAAAAAGGAAATTGCTAAACGTAATTTAGGTCAAGATATTCCTGTATTATTAAATTATCTTCCTTCAGTAATTTCTTCTTCTGATGCTGGTACCGGAGTTGGTTATACCTATTTAAATGTTAGAGGTTCTAACAGTGAACGCATCAATGTAACCATCAACGGAATTCCATATAATGACGCCGAAAGTCATGGAACTTTTTGGGTGAATTTAGGAGATTTTGCTTCCTCAACAGAGAATCTTCAATTACAACGTGGAGTAGGAACATCTACCAATGGTTCTGGTGCTTTTGGCGCGAGTTTAAATATTTTAACAGACGCTGTTTCCGAAAAAGCTGGTGGTGAAATATCAAATTCTTTCGGTTCTTTTGGAACTAGAAAACATACGGTAAAATTTACTACTGGAAAAATCAATGAGCACTTAGAAGTATCTGGAAGATTGTCTAACATCTATTCTGATGGTTATGTAGATAGAGCTTTTGCTGATTTGAAATCTTATTTTTTGCAAGGTTCATACAAAGATGAAAACACCTTAATTAAAGCAATAACTTTTGGTGGATCAGAAAGAACGTATCAAGCTTGGTTTGGATTAACACCTGATCAACTAGCGCAAGATAGAAGACAAAATCCATATACCTATGACAATGAAGTTGACGATTATGGACAGAACCACTATCAATTGCACTGGAATGAAAAGTTAAACAACAATTGGTCTACAAATGTTGGATTAAACTATACAAAAGGGTCTGGATTTTTTGAACAGTTTAAAGAAAATGAAGATGCTGCAGATTTTAATAATTTAATTGCTGACGGTAGTGATGTTATAGTAAGAAGATGGTTAGACAATGATTTTTATGTAGTTAATTTTAATGCCAATTATAAAAAAGAAGGATTGAATATTATCTCGGGAATTTCTTATAGTAATTATACTGGTGATCATTTCGGAGAAGTGATTTGGGGAAGTAATTTAGCTGCTGGTGCAAATATTAGAGATCGTTATTATTTTAGTGATGCTAAGAAAACAGACTTTAGCGTTTTCTCTAAAGCTACTTTTAAAGTAAGTGAAAAAGTATCTGCATACATCGATTTACAAGGTCGTTTTGTTAACTATCAAACAGCAGGAATTACTGCTGATATTGTTTCGATTGATGTCAATTCAACGTTTAATTTCTTCAATCCAAAGGCAGGATTTATCTACAATATTGCAGATGAAAATAGCTTGTATCTTTCGTATGCAAGAGCCAATAGAGAAGCCAATAGAAATGATTTTGAAAATGGCGTTTCTACTCCAGAATCTTTGGATGATGTTGAGTTTGGATGGCGCTATAAAAGCGATAAAATAAAGTTAAATACCAATTTGTATTATATGAATTATCAAAATCAATTGGTATTAACTGGTGCAATTGATGGCGTTGGCGCTCCGATTAGAGCAACCAGTGGGAAAAGTTATCGTTTAGGTTTAGAAATAGATGCAGATATTACTGTTAACGAAAAATTCTCAATCAGACCCAATGCAGCATTTAGCACAAATAGAAATCAAGATTTTACGGCCTCTATCAATGGTAGTTTAGAAAATTTAGGAAACACTCCTTTATCCTTTTCACCGAATGTGATTGTTGGAAATATGTTTATTTATCAACCAACAGATCATTTTCAAATTTCATTCTTATCAAAATATGTAGGAGAACAGTTTATGAGTAATTTAAATAGTACAGTTTCTCGTTTAGACGTTTTGGATAGCTATTTCACCAGCGATATCAACTTTGTCTATGAGATAGAAACTAAAAAGGTTTTTGATGCTATTATTATCTCAGGGATTATCAATAATATCTTTAATACAGAATTTGTAGACAGAGGATACTATTTTACGTTTGATGATACTTGGAGCAATCCTGGAACAACAACTACGGTTGATGGAGCTGGGTATTATCCACAAGCCACCGCAAACTTTTTAGTGGGAGTTACGTTAAAATTTTAAGTATAAAAAAACCGAGGGATTTACCTCGGTTTTTTTAGTTTTCTATAAGAATTATTGTCATCATTATTCTTGATTTTTTTTCCATTGATTATAGCCTCCCTGAAGGTAATAGATTTCAGTGAATGATCTATCAATAATCAATTTAGACGAAGCTTTAACACTTCTTCCTGAAGAAGCACAATAGATATAGATTGGTTTATTTGAATCAAATTGATTGTTAACTTTTTTAAAAAATTCATCGTCATAAAAATTGATAGAGATTGCTCCTTCTATAAATCCTTCATTAAATTCTTCAGGAGTTCTAACATCTAATAACTGAATGTTTTTAGTCTCTAATTTAGAAAATTCTTCTTGAGTTATTTGATTCACAGAATATGAATTTTTTTTACATGAAGCAATTGAAGTAAATAAGACAAGTATGACTATTGTTTTTTTCATTGGTTTTATTTTGAAGATGAGCATGAAGTAACAGCTGTTCTTTTTATTCCTGTTTCTCTAATTGCAGCATATCCTCCAGCCACATCAATCACTTTATTAAAACCTCTTGCTTTTAAGATTGATGAAGCAATTACAGAACGATATCCACCGGCACAATGCACATAAAAATCTTTGTTTGTAGGGAATTCTGAAATATGATCATTTAAAAAATCTAAAGGTGTGCTTGATACATTTTCTATATGCTCAGCAGCATACTCTCCTGGTTTTCTAACATCAAAAACTAAGGCCTCTTCACTTATTTTTTGCTCTAAAACATCTGCAGAAACAGAAGTTAATGTGTCTATATCTTTTCCTGAAGCTTTCCAAGCATCAAAACCACCTTCTAAATATCCTAAGACATTATCAAAACCAACTCGAGATAAACGAGTAATTGTTTCTTCTGCTTTTCCTTCTGGAACGACCAATAAAATTGGCTGTTTGATGTCTTTTACTAAAGCACCTACCCAAGGGGCAAATGTTCCTCCTAATCCGATAAAAATAGATTGCGGAATAAATCCTTTGATAAATTTAGATTGATGACGGACATCTAAAATTAACGCATCAGTTTCGTTTGCTATTAATTCAAAATCTTTAACTGATAGTGCTCTTGTACCTGTTTCAATGACATCATCTATCGATTGGTATCCTTCTTTGTTTAACATTACATTTAAAGGAAAATATGCAGGCGGAGGTAATAATCCGTCGGTTACTTCTTTTACAAACTCTTCTTTGGTCATATCTGGACGTAAAGCATAATTCGTTGCTTTTTGTTCTCCTAAAGTTCCAATCGTTTCTTTACTTAAATTTTTTCCACAAGCAGATCCAGCTCCGTGTGCAGGATAAACTACTACATCATCCGCTAAAGTCATTATTTTATTACGAAGACTGTCAAATAAAATAGCAGCTAAATCATCTTGGGTTACGTCACTTTTTTGAGCTAAATCTGGTCTTCCGACATCGCCTAAAAATAAAGTATCACCTGTAAAAATTGCATGATCTTTTCCGTTTTCATCTTTTAACAAATACGTTGTGCTTTCCATGGTGTGACCAGGCGTATGAAGTACCGTAATGGTAATATTTCCTAATTTAAAAACCTCCCCATCTTTTGCAATATGTGAATCAAATTTTGTTTTTGCATTCGGTCCAAATACAATTTTCCCTCCAGTTTTTTCTGCTAGAGTCACATGTCCGCTCACAAAATCTGCATGAAAATGAGTTTCAAAAATGTATTTAATCTTTGCATTTTTCTTTGCTGCTCTGTCTAGATAATCTTGTACTTCACGTAACGGATCTATAATGGCAACTTCTCCATTACTTTCAATATAATAAGCTCCTTGAGCTAAACAACCTGTATAAATTTGTTCTATAATCATGATCTTTTCTTTATGCTATTCGTATGCTTGATGTATGTAATTTGCGTATTTATTCTGATATTCTTTTTCGCCAGTTTTATAATAGTTAACGGCTCCGTTTACTCTCATATAAAAATGATCTAGCGTAATTAAATCTAGTATTTTCCCTCTAAATAAATGATCTCTCACAGGTCCTTTCACTCCTGCGAAATAAAATAAAATTCCTCTTTTTTGATAGTATCGAATTCTTTCTTTTAGCATTTCTACTCCGGTACTATCGACTCTATTGATACTTTCTGCATCTAAAACTATTAGTTTTAGCTTATCCCCTCTTTTTTCTGCCATTAATTCTAAGGTCTCTATAAAATAACTTGAATTTGCATAAAATAATTGCGCATCAAATCTAAAAACAAGCACTTCTTCATCAATAATGACCTCAGAAAATCGTTCTCTGTTTCTGTAAAAGTCTGAATCTGGAACTTTTCCTAATTCGGCTACATAGGGTCTAGAAGTTCTATAAATTAGGATGATTAATGATAATCCTACTCCAATCATTATTCCGTATTCTATTCCAAATAATAAGGTGGAAAAGAATGTAGCAATCATCAACCAAAAATCTAAGTTATTAGCTTTCCAGAGAAACACGGCTTCTTTAATATTGACCAATCCAAAAACAGCAACAATAATAATAGCTGCTAAAACTGTTTTAGGTAAATGATAAAATAATGGTGTAAGAAACAGCAAAGTAATAATTACCATTACAACAGAAACTAAGGATGACATTCCTGTGGTTGCACCAGATTCTTGGTTAATGGCAGATCTTGAAAAACTTGATGTTGATGGATAGGCTTTAAACCAAGATCCTATCATATTACTTAATCCTAAAGCAACCAATTCTTGATTAGGCCTTATTTTGTATTCGTCTTGTTTAGCTTCTAGTGATTTTCCAATAGAAATGGTTTCTAAATATCCAACCATTACTAATGTTAAGGCGATTGGAAGTAATTCTCTAATTTGACTAATATCAAACTCTGGAAATGAAAAAGAGGGCAAGCCTGATGGTATCTCTTTTACAATAGAAACATCATTAAAATCTTTACCGAAATAACGCATCACTAAAATTCCAAATACAACTACTATTAATGCATTTGGTATTTTTTTATTGATTTTTCTTAAGATGATAATCACAACCACAGATATGATTCCAATGATGGCTGTATGTGGATTATAATCAATGATATTATACCACATATCTTCCAATACGTATTGAATTTGATCACTTTGCATAAAATCAACACCCAGTAAATTTCTAAACTGATTCATTCCAATGGTTAAAGCCACGGCAGAAGTAAATCCGGTGATAACTGGTTTTGATAAAAAGTTAACCACAAAACCTAATCTAAAAACTCCTAAGAGAAATTGAATTCCACCCACCATAAATGCCAAAAGAATTGCTATGGCAATATAACTGTCTGAACCCGCTAATGCTAAAGTTGAAACACCTGTTGCTACTATTAAAGAGTCCATAGCTACGGGACCTATTGCTACTTGTCTAGAAGACCCAAAAATTGCATACACAATCTGAGGTATTAAAGCACAATACAAACCATAGATTGGTGGTAAACCTGCAATTAACGCATACGCAATTCCTTGTGGAATTAAGATAATTGCTACCGTGATACCCGCAACAAAATCACCTCGAAAACGAGATTTATTATAGTTGGGTAACCATTCTAAAATTGGTATGAGTCTTTTTAGGTTTTTCATTAAAATAATTCTCCTTGACTTCTTCCTTTTGTTCTGTTTAAATGTGTGTATGCTAATTCTGTCACTTCTCTTCCTCTTGGAGTTCGCATAATAAACCCTTCCTGAATTAGAAATGGCTCGTATACTTCTTCTATGGTTTCTCCATTTTCCCCAACTGCTGTAGCTAAGGTGCTTATTCCAACTGGACCACCTTTAAACTTATCGATGATAGTTGTTAAAATTTTATTATCCATTTCATCCAAACCGTACGCATCTACATTTAACGCTTTTAAGGCATATTGAGCAATCTCTATGGTAATATTACCATTTCCTTTAATCTGTGCAAAATCTCTTACCCTACGCAATAATGCGTTCGCAATTCTAGGTGTTCCTCTACTTCTACCGGCAATTTCAATTGCTGCTTCCATAGAAATCGGTACTTGTAAAATTTGCGCACTTCTTTGTATGATGGTTGTTAATAGTTCTTTCTTATAATAATTTAATCGACTGCTAATTCCAAAACGTGCTCTCATTGGAGCGGTAAGCAATCCTGAACGCGTAGTAGCGCCAATTAAAGTAAAAGGTTCTAAATTGATTTGAACAGTTCTGGCATTAGGGCCAGATTCTATCATAATATCAATTTTGTAGTCTTCCATTGCCGAGTATAAATACTCTTCTACAATGGGACTTAAACGATGAATCTCATCAATAAACAAGACATCTCTTTCGTCTAAGTTAGTTAAAAGTCCAGCTAAATCACCTGGCTTGTCTAAAACGGGTCCTGATGTAACTTTTATTCCGACTTGCAACTCATTTGCTAAAATGTGAGCTAAGGTTGTTTTTCCTAAACCTGGAGGTCCGTGAAATAAGGTATGATCTAAGGCTTCATCTCTTTGATTAGCGGCTTCAACAAAGATTTTTAAATTCTCAATTGCTTGCTCTTGTCCTGTAAAATCATCAAATGAAAGCGGTCTCAACTTTTTTTCTACATCGAGCTCTTCATTTGTGTAATGTTCGTTTTCAGGATTTAGATTTTCGTTCATCCTACAAATATACTAGAATTTGAAGATTGATTTACGTACTAGAAGAAAACAAAAAACCTTTCCAAATTGGAAAGGTTTTAATTGTGTAGGTATCTGTTTAAGATTCTTCTTCTCCTGGTAAAAGTGGAGTTGTTTGCGAAACCCAATCTTGACCGTGTAAGTAGTCACTTTCATCATCTTCTGCATCGACTCTCTTACTGTAATCATAAGCCCACCTGTGAACTTCAGGTATTTTACCTGGCCAGTTTCCGTGGATGTGTTCTACAGGTGTAGTCCATTCGATGGTATTTGAATTCCATGGATTTTGAGATGCTTTTTGACCTCTATAAATAGAGATAAAGAAGTTTGCTAAGAAAATGATTTGTGCAATTCCACCAACTAAGGCAAAAATTGTAATCACAACATTGGTATCTGCTACATCATCAAACATTGGGAATGCTGTGTTTGAATAATATCTTCTTGGTAAACCTGCTAATCCAATAAAGTGCATTGGGAAGAAAACTCCGTAGGCACATATAATTGTAATCCAGAAGTGCCAATATCCCATGACTTTGTTCATCATTCTACCATACATTTTAGGGAACCAATGATAGATTCCTGCGTACATTCCGAAGATTGCAGAAACCCCCATTACAAGGTGAAAATGCGCTACTACGAAATAAGTATCATGAATGTTGATATCTAATGCTGAATCTCCTAACACTAATCCGGTTAAACCTCCTGTTACGAATGTAGAAACTAATCCAATAGAGAATAACATGGCTGGATTGAGTTGTAAGTTCCCTTTCCATAGTGTAGTGATATAGTTAAATGCTTTTACCGCTGAAGGAATCGCAATTAATACAGTTGTAAATGTAAATACAGATCCTAAGAATGGGTTCATTCCTGAGATAAACATGTGGTGACCCCAAACAATTGTAGATAAGAATGCAATTGCCATGATAGATCCAACCATTGCTCTATATCCAAAAATTGGTTTACGAGAATGCGTAGATATAATTTCTGAGGTAATACCTAATGCTGGTAATAATACAATATATACTTCTGGGTGACCTAAGAACCAAAATAAGTGTTCAAATAGCACTGGTGATCCACCTTGGTAGTGTAATACTTCTCCACTGATAAAAATATCTGAAAGGTAAAATGAGGTTCCGAAGCTTCTATCAAAAATTAACAACAATGCTGCTGATAATAATACTGGGAAAGAAACAACACCAATAATTGCTGTGATAAAGAAAGCCCACATTGTTAATGGCAATCTTGTCATTTTCATTCCTTTTGTACGAAGGTTTAAAACAGTTACGATATAATTCAACGATCCTATTAAAGAAGACGCAATAAAAATTGCCATTGAAACCAACCATAAAGTCATTCCTAATCCAGAACCTGGAATTGCTTGTGGCAATGCACTTAAAGGTGGGTAGATTGTCCAACCTGCAGATGCTGGTCCAGCTTCTACAAATAAAGAAATTACCATCACTATACTAGAGATAAAGAACAACCAATAAGAAATCATGTTTAAGAAACCTGATGCCATATCACGCGCTCCAATCTGTAATGGAATTAATAGGTTTGAGAATGTTCCACTTAAACCTGCTGTTAATACAAAGAATACCATGATGGTTCCATGAATAGTAACTAGAGCCAAATAGATATCTGGACTCATTATACCATCTGTTTGGTGTGGTCCAAGAAAAGCTTCAATAATTGTGAACGATTTTTCTGGCCATGCTAATTGCAAACGGAATAACATTGACATGAAGATTCCAATAACCCCCATAATCATTCCTGTTATCAAGAATTGCTTCGAGATCATTTTATGATCCGTACTGAAAATATATTTTGTTACAAATGTTTCTTTATGATGATGCTCTGACATAATCTAAATTTTTTTTGTATTCTACTTATTGTTTTGATGTTTCTGCAAGTGTTGGCTGTTCTGCTAACCACTTTTTGTAATCTTCTTCTTCTTCTACTACTATTTTCATTTGCATGCTATAATGTGATGCTCCACATATTTTGTTACAAAGTAAAACGTAATCAAACTCATATAGATCTTCACCTTTTTCTGAGCGAATTTTATTGATTCCTTGTGTTTTTGCAATCACTTCTGATTGTTGTCTCATTTCCTCTGTAGTATACTTTGGTGTAAAACCAAATTGAGTTACCATTCCAGGAACACAGTTCATTTGCGCTCTAAAGTGAGGCATATAAGCTGAGTGTAAAACGTCTTGAGATCTAAATTTAAATAATACTTTTTTTCCTTTTGGTAAGTGTAACTCTGTTACTTGCTTATCATCTTGAGAAGCAGTATCAGACATATCTACACCCATAGGGTTAGTACTTTCGTCAATAAAATTAACATTTCCTAAACCTAAAGTATTGTCTGCACCAGCGTAACGAGCTTGCCAAGCAAATTGTTTTGCATACACTTCGATAACGATTGTTTCTTCATTTTCGTCAATGTTCATGACTTCTGTCCATTGGAAAATTCCAAAACCGATTAATACAATAATTACAATCCCTGGAATTACTGTCCAAATCAATTCTAATTTATGACTATCTGCGTAGAATTTAGCTTTTTTCTCTTTTTTCCCTCTGTATTTGTAAGTGAAAAAGAAGATTAAAAATTGCATGATAAATTGAACAATACCGATCATCCAGAATGAAATATCGAATAATAGATCATCATTCTCACCTTCCAAAGAGGCTGATTCAGGAAGCATTAAAACATTCATTCCGATAAGGCAATAAATCATCAAAGCATAAATAAATACTCCAAAAAGGATAAAATATTTACCTTGTCTGTCATTGTCTTTATCAGTAGCAATTACACCTCTTAAATTCATGATTCTGGTAATCTGCCAGAAACTTACTCCGATTGCAACACCTATAAAAATATAAAATAGAGCTAGCATAGTATTTTGTCTTTATTAATTGTATTGATTAATGTTGATTGTCTTCTTCTGAGTGATGTTCTATATTGAAGTAGTGAAAATGCTCACTTTCATGTAAGAAAGGATTTCCTTTCGGTACAGGATCTGCTTTTGCAAACGCACTAAATACTGTATAGATAAATATCCCTAAGAATAAAAATGTTGCACTTATTTCTGGAATTCCGAAACTCCAACTTGCTCCAACTGTTCCTGGCATAATCATGATGAATAAATCAACATAATGTCCTGCTAAGATTACCAAACCTCCTATAACAACAAACCAAGGTCTGCTCTTAAAATCACTGTTAATTAATAACAAAATTGGGAATACGAAGTTCATTACTAACATTGATAAAAACAGTGTTTTATATTCTGTAAATCTCATTACAAAATAAGTTGTTTCTTCTGGAATATCTGCATACCATATTAACATGAATTGAGAAAACCATAGATACGTCCAGAATACTGAAAAACCGAACATGAATTTTGCTAAATCGTGAATATGACTATCGTTTACTTTTGGCAAATATCCTTTAGAACGTAAGTAGATAGTTACAAATGCAATTACTGTTAAAGCACTTACTAATAACGTTGCTAATACATACCATCCAAATAATGTAGAGAACCAGTGCGGATCTAATCCCATAATCCAATCCCAAACAGCCATCGATTCTGTTAACATAAATAAGAACAAGAATCCTACTGAAACATTATAATTTCTCTTGTATGTTTTATAACCGTCATTAGCTGTATCTTCTTTGATAGAGTTTCTTCTAATAAACCATCTATAAGCATTCCATACTAATAGGTAGAATATACTTCTCATAACCCATCCAGGAACGTTAAGCCACATTTTCTTTCCGTATACAATTGGATCGAAGTTTTCACTAGTTTTATCAAAAACACCTTCACCCATCCAAGCAAATAAGTGGTTAGAATGCATTGCTGTTAACACAACTAATACTAACATAATGATTGATGTTGGTACTAAATTAGCTGTAATTGCTTCCATCACTCTAAAAAGAACAATAGACCAACCGGCTTGCGCAACTCTTTGAGCAGCATAAAAAGCTAATACTAATAATGATATCCCTAAGAAAAACAGCAATGAAACGTAGACTGCAGACCAAGGTCTGTTTTGCATTTGATGTAGAACATGTTCTGCGTGAGCAGCATCATGTCCTGTATCATGAGCATCTACTGCTACAGTTGAATGTGTTTCTGTTTTATGATCATCTTTAGAAGCTTCATCTTTATGATGAGCTTCTTTAGTTGAATGGTCGTCTTTTTTAACAGTATCATGAGAAGTTCCATGACCATCGCCGTGATCATTACTTGATACTAATGCCATAGCTTCTTCTGCAGTTGATGGTGCATTATAAAAACTAAGACCAATACCCAATGCTCCTAAAATAATTAGTGCTATTGAGAACATTTTTAATTTACCTGAGAATTGATACATATCTTTCGGATTCTTCTTTTGTACTTATTTCAATAAATCGTTACGCAACTGTCCAACATATTGTACAATTTGCCAACGTTCTTTATTTGTGAGTTGTGATGAATGAGATCCCATTAAGTTTTTACCGTACATAATTACATGATAAATACTTCCTTCAGTTATATCTCTGTCTTTGTAACTTGGAATACCTGCAAACTTATCAGCTTGTGATAAATATCCATTACCGTCTCCTTTTTTACCGTGACAAGAAACACAGTAAATCGTATACATTTTTTTTCCTTGTTCTAAATTCGCTTCATCTTGAACTAATGGAGATTTTAAGTCAGTTTTTGCTTTCTCATAATCTGCATTTGTATCTGCATATTCATAAGGAACATTTCCTCTTGCTATTGTTCCAGCAACTGGTTTCATGTTAGAAGAAGCTCCTGTATTACCTTTTTCTGCGTCAGCTTCATAAGGAACCGCTACATACATGTCTGGCATGTATTGTAATTGTCTTTCTCTTTTGTCTGAACAAGAAACGATTGTTGCTAAGACAAGAAGTGCTATACTAAATTTTATATACTTTCTCATGAATTAGTGCTTATCTACTACGTTAATTTCTACCGCTCCAGTTTCATTTAATAAAGAAGTTAATTCTTCTTCGTTATCATGAAGCTCAATTTCCATTAAAAAATGATCATCTGTTGTTCTTGGATCTGGATTTTCAGCTTTTTTAAATGGCCAAATTCTACTTCTCATGTAAAATGTGATTACCATTAAATGCGCTGCAAAAAACACCGTCAATTCAAACATAATTGGCACAAAAGCTGGCATGTTTTCTGCCCAGCTAAAACTTGGTTTTCCACCAATATCTTGTGGCCAATCTGCAATCATTGTATAATACGTTAACCAGATAGCAACACCTAATCCAGTAATACCAAACATAAAAGATGCAATGGCTATTCTGGTAGGAGCTAATCCCATGGCTTTGTCTAATCCGTGAACTGGAAATGGACAAAATACTTCTTCGATATGATGATTTGCTGCTTTTACTTTCTTAACAGCTTCTAGTACAACTTCATCATCATTGTAAAATGCGTGAATTACTTTACTACTACTCATGATTATCGTCTCTTAATTTTTTATAACTCTCACCTGAAGATTTCAAGATTGTTTTTACTTCTGCTTGTGCAATAACAGGGAATGTTCTTGCATACAATAAGAATAAAACAAAGAAGAATCCTATGGTTCCTATAAATATTCCTACATCCACAAATGTTGGCTCAAAACGCCACCATGTTGATGGTAAATGTCCTTTACTTAATACTATGGCAATGATATCAAAACGCTCAAACCACATACCAATATTAATGGCAATTGAAATTAAGAATGAAATAATAAAACTTCTTCTAAATTTCTTAATCCATAATAATTGAGGTGTAATGATATTGAAGATAATCAATGACCAAAATGCCCATGCATAAGGACCAGTTGCAGACCCTATAGATAGGTATGTGTAATCTTCATATTGAGAACCAGTATACCAAGCGATAAAGAATTCTGTTGCATAAGCGACAGCTACTATTCCACCTGTTAAAATGATTACAATATTCATATACTCTACGTGTAAACGTGTAATATATGCTTCAAGATTTGTCACTTTACGCATAATTCCTAATAAGGTTTGTACCATTGCAAATCCTGAAAAGATTGCTCCAGCTACGAAATAAGGAGGGAAAATTGTTGAGTGCCATCCTGGGTTAATCGATGTAGCAAAATCCATGGATACAATGGTATGTACAGAAAGTACAAGTGGCGTTGCTAAACCAGCTAACACTAACGATACTTCTTCAAAACGTTGCCAATCTTTAGCTCTTCCAGACCATCCAAAAGATAATAAAGAATAGATTTTCTTTTGAAATGGTTTCACTGCTCTATCTCTAATCATTGCAAAATCTGGTAATAAACCTGTCCACCAGAAAACTAATGATACAGATAAATACGTTGAGATTGCAAATACATCCCATAATAATGGTGAGTTAAAGTTTACCCATAAAGATCCAAATTGATTTGGAATAGGTAATACCCAATAAGCATTCCAAGGACGTCCCATGTGAATGATTGGAAACAATCCTGCTTGAAAAACGGCAAAGATTGTCATTGCCTCTGCAGAACGGTTAATGGCCATTCTCCATTTTTGACGGAATAATAAAAGTACTGCAGAAATTAATGTTCCTGCGTGACCGATACCTACCCACCATACAAAGTTGGTAATATCCCAAGCCCATCCAATGTTCTTGCTTAATCCCCAAACTCCAATACCAGTTCCAACAGTATAAAATATACATCCAAATCCCCATAGCATAGCTGCTAAAGCGATATAGAATGCTATATACCAATTTTTATTTGCTTTTCCTTCTATAGGTCTCGCAATGTCCTCCGTAATATCATGGTAACTTTTGTGACCTAATATTAAAGGTTCTCTAATGGGTGCTTCGTAATGAGACATATGTTTATATCTTAAATTTTAATTACGCTTCGTTTGTATTTCTGACCTTCACTTGATATACTACATTCGGTTTCGTTTGTAGATAATCTAATACGTGATAAGCTCTTTTATCTGCTGCTAATGCTACAACATCTTCTTCTTCATTGTTTACATCTCCAAAAGCTAAAGCTCCTGTAGTACATGCATTTGAACAAGCTGTTGAGAATTCTCCTTTTTCAACTTTTCTTCCTTCTTTTTTAGCTTTCAAAATAGTTGCCTGTGTCATTTGAATACACATAGAACATTTTTCCATCACTCCTCTAGAACGAACAACTACATCTGGATTTAATACCATTTTTCCGAAGTCATTATTCATGTTGAAATCGAATTCATTATTATCTGAGTAACTAAACCAGTTAAAACGACGAACTCTGTAAGGACAGTTGTTTGCACAATATCTTGTACCAACACATCTGTTATAAGTCATTTGATTCTGACCTTGACGACCATGAGTTGGTGCAGCAACCGGACAAACCGTCTCACATGGAGCATGGTTACAGTGCTGACACATCATTGGTTGAAAAGCTACTTGTGGATTTTCAGCTTCAGTTTCAAGAGCAGCATACATTGCTCCGTCACCAAGACCTAATTCATCTTTAGCAAATTCTCTAATTGATTGCGAATTTGGTTCTTTATTGTATTTTTCGTTAAACTGAGCTTCAACACCTGAAGAATAATAACGATCAATACGCAACCAGTGCATATCTCTACCAACACGAACTTCTTTTTTACCAACTACAGGAACATTGTTTTCTGCATGACATGCAACAACACAGGCTCCACATCCCGTACAAGATGTTAAATCTATTGATAGGTTAAAGTGGTGGCCAATTTCTCTGTTATGCTCTTCCCATAAATCGATGGATTTTGCTTCAACTTCTTGATGATCGTAGGATACCATTGCTGGCACATTCCAACCATTTTTATGATCTTTAGGGTCTACCGTTAAGTAATCTTTTAAGGTAGTTTCTTTTAAGATATCATGTCTTCCTGCAATCGTTTTTTGTACCTGAGTACAAGCAAACTCATGAATAGCTCCTGAAGTTCTCTCTACAGAAACCCCATACTGAACATTGTGTCCGTTTGCATATAAAGTATAGGCATTTACACCTACTTGCATGTCTTCTTTTAGATTGGTTTTTCTACCATATCCTAAAGCTAATCCAATAGAACCGGGTGCTTGACCTGGTTGAATCATTACTGGAATATTCTCAAGAGTGACACCATTTACGGTCACTTTTGCATAATTTCCATTGATAGCTCCGTTATCTTTTACTGGATTTGTAAAACCTAACACTCTGGCATCAGCCATAGAAACTGTTAAGTAATTATCCCAAGATGCTCTTGTTAATGGATCTGGAAACTCTTGTAACCAAGGGTTATTCGCTTGTTTTCCATCACCTAAAGCGGTAGAAGAATATAATACTAATTCAAAATCTGAAGATTTAGTTACACCTACTAAAGCACTTGCAACTGAAGCAACATCTATTGAATTTTTTGAAACTGTATTAGAAGTTTCTTTTGTAAAGAAACCATCATGTAATGCTTGATTCCACGATTTTCCTCCTAAAACGTTTGTTGACCAATATCCTTTTAGATAATCGTGATATGATGTAGTGTTACCAGACCATTTTAGTAATACTTCTTGAAATTGAGCGGTATTAAATAATTTTTGAATGGTAGGCTGAATTAATCCGTAGTTTCCTTCAGTCATCATTACATCTCCCCAAGACTCTAAGAAGTGAGTCATCGGTAATGTAAATTGAGTCGCATTTGCCGTATCATCATTTTGAACTGACATTGCTACAGATAAATCTAATCTTTTGATTGCTTCAGCAAAATCAGTACCTACAGATAAGTTATAAACTGGATCTACATTATAAGTAAGTAATCCTTTTACCTTACCCGCTTTCATATCTGAAACTACCTGAGCTAACTCAGCATCGTTTCCTTTTCTAATATGCAATGGGTTTGCTGCATCAAACACTTCACTTTGTAAAGCATCATTGATAGCAAAAGCAATGAGTTGCGCATTTTTGTCTGAAGAACCTGTTACCACAACTCCGTGAGATCCTGATTTTTTCAACGCTGCTGCAACTTCTTTAATATGTGCATCTACTGGAGTTGCTTTTGAAGGCAAACTAGCACCAGTAATTGTATTGTATAAGTTAATTAAAGCAAATATTTGATCTGATGGTTTTGCAACCACACGTTTATCAGCATTTGCTCCTGTTAAAGACATGTTCGCTTCAAACTGAACATGGTAAGACATATGACCTGAATCTGGTTTTCTGCTTGCTGCATAACCTTTATCAAAACCACCTTGCCAATCTCCTAAGATATCTGCCCCGAAAGAAACAATGGTATGTGCTTTATCAAAATGATAATTTGGCACAGCTCTTTTTCCAAACATTGCTTCAAAGGCATCCGCTGTTCCGCTTTCAGAAATTGCATCATATGCAACATGTTTTACATTAGGATAAGCTGCAGTAAATTCTGAAATGATTTGATCTGTAGATGGACTTGCTAAAGTTCCTGTTAGTAAAACAACAGTTTCATTGGCTTCTTTTAGTTGCGCTAATTTTGCTCCTATTTCACTATGTGCTGTATCCCAAGAAATAGCAGTTGCTCCTTTTCTTGGTTCTTTTAATCTAAGTTGTTCATCATATAATGACAAAACTGATGCTTGAACTCTTGCATTGGTTGTTCCGTTAGCATCTTTGTTTGGCATAATTAAGATTGGACGACCTTCACGAGTTTTTACTAAAACATTCGCAAAATCAAATCCATCGGCAATTGTACTTGCGTACCAATCTGCAACACCTAAGATAGTATCATCAGGTTTTACAACATAAGGAATCGATTTTTTAACCGGTCCTTCACAAGCTGCTAATGTAGCAGCTGCTGTCGTAAATCCAACGTATTTTAAGAAATCTCTTCTTGAAGTAGATGAGTTTTCTAACGTTTCTTTATCTCCTAAAAATTCGTCTGTAGGAATTTCTTCTACAAATTCGTTTTTACTTAGCGTTTCAACAATAGAACTATCTTTTAGTTCCTCAACACTTTGCCAGTATTTTTTGTTTGAAGCCATTTATATAGAATTTATCTTCTTAATTGATTAATGATGACACTTACCACATTCGATTCCACCTAACTGAGCAATAGTAACTTCTTTAGTTCCGTATTTCTCTGCTAATTGTTTGTGGATTTTCTCGTAATAAGGATTTCCTTTTAAATCTACGTTCGTCTCTCTATGACAGTCAATACACCAACCCATTGTTAATGGTGAGTATTGATACATTTCATCCATAGTATCTACAGGACCATGACATTGCTTACAATCTATACCTGCAACAGTAACGTGTTGTGCGTGAACAAAGTTAACGTGATCTGGCAAGTTATGTAAACGAATCCATTTGATAGGTTTTGTAACACCTGTATATTCAAGATTTTCAGAGTCCCATCCTGCGGCGTCATAAATCTTTTGAATTTCTTTGTCTAAATCTGCTTTTCTTAACGTGATTCCGTTGTATTCAACTTCTGTTCCCTCAGCAACTTCCGCAATGTTTTTATGACAGTTCATACAAACGTTTACAGATGGAATTCCTGAGTGCTTACTATGTTTTGCTGAAGAGTGACAGTATTGACAGTCGATCTTATTTTCACCAGCGTGAATCTTGTGAGAAAACGCAATAGGTTGTACTGGTTGATATCCTTGATCTACACCAACACTAAAGAGTGTACCAAATATAAAATAGGCTCCTACAAGTAATAAAAATATTGTTCCAACAACATGTAAGAAAGTATTTTGTTTGATTCCTGCCCAAACTTCTTTAAGAGTTCCTAAAGAACCTGGGGTTTTTGGAGCTCCTTTTAATTCACTAATGGTTTTTAATAAAGCTGCAATAATTAAAAATGCAGAAATGATGATGGCTCCTAAAACTAGCATTAACCATTCTGGAGCTTCTTGCGAAACACCTGAATTTTCTAGTGTACCAGCAACAACCGCTTTCTTTAGATCACCAACAGTTGTGTAATACAAAATATCATCAATTTGAGTATCTGATAATTGTGGAAAAGCTGACATTACAGATCCATTGTATTCATTAAAAACTGCAATAGCATCTTTATCCCCAGAGGCTCTTAATGCTGAATTATTTTTAATCCATGCTTTTAACCAATCATTTTCTCTTCTTTCCTCAACAGCACCAAGTGCTGGACCAATTAACTTTCTGTCTAACTTATGACAAGAAGCACATAATTGTTTGAATAACTTTCTTCCTTCTTTCTGACGAGTCTCATCTACAGCATCTTGTGCCATAGCAGAAAAGCTCATAGAAAATAATAATAGGAATGTAAAACTCTTAAGAAGTACGCTGGTTAGTCGATTGTGTAGATCTACACTTTTCATATTCACAAACTATTAGTTTAGTATCTTATAACTCTAAAATCTAACTAAATTTGGGTTAAAATACCCCACCTAATTAGTTGCACAAAAGTAGTACATATAACTAAATTTTGAAATGCTAATGGCGTGTTAAATACTAATTTATATTAGTTCTAAATAAGATTATTTTTCAATTTATTTCTGTTCAAGTCGTTAACTTTGTAGTGAATATTTTTTTTATGAAAAAACCGATCCTATTATTTTACTTTTTAACAATAAGTATCCTCACTTCTCAAGCCGTTTTTTCTCAATCAGAAAAATCTGATAATGAGTTAATTAACGATCTTATATTTAAAAAAAGAGCGTTTAATAAAGAATATAGTTTTGGATATAGAATTCAACTTTATAACGGTTTTGAAACAGAAGCAAAAAAAACAAGAGCTAAATTTAAAATTGATTTTCCTGAGATTAAAACATTTATTGTCTACAGACAACCAGAATGGAAAATTCAAGTTGGTTTTTACAAAACAAAACTCGAAGCTGATAAAGCGTTATTAGAGTTAAAAAGAAAGTACGAAAGCGCCATTGTTATTCCATTAGGGAAATAAGAATACATAAAAAAAGCGCCGCAAATTGCGGCGCTTTTTTTATGTATAAATTGAAATTTTATTTCAATTTTTTCTTCACTGCTACTTCTTGGTAAGCTTCAATAACATCACCTTCAACGATATCATTGTAGTTCTTCATTTGAAGTCCACAATCATATCCTTTAGCAACTTCTTTTACATCGTCTTTAAATCTTTTTAACGAAGTAAGCTCTCCATCATGAACAACAATACCATCACGTATAATTCTGATTTTAGAGTTTCTAAAGATCTTACCACTCATTACCATACAACCTGCAATGTTACCAACTTTTGAAATTTTATAAACTTCTCTAATTTCAACATTACCGGTAACCTCTTCTTTCATTTCAGGAGATAACATTCCTTCCATGGCATCTTTTAGATCGTTGATCGCATCATAAATAATAGAATAAGTTCTAATATCTACTTCTTCTTTATCAGCGATAACTCTAGCATTTGCCTGAGGTCTTACGTTAAATCCTACAATAATAGCATCAGAAGCTGTTGCTAATAATACGTCTGATTCTGTAATAGCTCCAACTCCTTTATGTAAAATATTTACTTGAATTTCTTCCGTAGATAACTTCTGGAAAGAATCTGTTAATGCTTCTACCGAACCATCTACATCTCCTTTTAAAATAATATTCAACTCTTTGAAATCTCCTAACGCAATACGTCTTCCAATTTCTGCAAGTGTTAATGTTTTCTGAGTTCTAACAGATTGTTCTCTTTGTAATTGTGAACGTTTTGAAGCAATTTGTTTTGCTTCTCTTTCATCGTCAAAAACATTGAATTTATCTCCTGCTTGTGGCGCACCATCCAATCCTAAGATTGAAACTGGTGTTGATGGACCTGCGATTTCAACATTGTTTCCTTTGTCATCAAACATGGCTTTTACTTTACCACTGTTTTTACCGGCCAACATGTAGTCTCCAATTTTTAAAGTACCTGCTTGGACTAATATGGTAGTCACATAACCTCTTCCTTTATCTAATTGCGCTTCTACTACTGCACCAACTGCATTTTTATTAGGGTTTGCTTTTAATTCTAAGATTTCAGCTTCTAACAATACTTTTTCCAATAATTCTGGAATTCCTTGTCCTGTTTTTGCAGAAATATCTTGTGATTGAATACTTCCTCCCCATTCTTCAATTAATAAATTCATTGAAGAAAGTTGCGTTTTTACATTATCTGGGTTCGCATTTGGCTTGTCAATTTTATTAATTGCAAATATGATTGGAACCCCTGCTGCTTGCGCGTGAGATATAGCTTCTTTTGTTTGAGGCATTACATCATCATCGGCTGCTGCTACAATAATTACTAAATCTGTAACCTGTGCACCACGAGCTCTCATCGCTGTAAAAGCTTCGTGACCCGGTGTATCTAAAAATGCAATTTTTTGATCTCCTACATTTACAGAGTACGCTCCAATATGTTGCGTAATTCCTCCTGATTCTCCATCAATTACATTTGCTTTTCTAATATAATCTAATAAGGAAGTTTTACCGTGATCTACGTGTCCCATTACTGTAATAATTGGAGCACGATTTACTAAATCTTCTGGCTTGTCTATAACTTCTTCAATAGATTCTTCCACTTCTGCGCCAACAAACTCTACAGTATGATCAAATTCTTCTGCTACAATTTTTAAAGTTTCAGCATCTAAACGTTGATTCATTGTTACCATCATTCCTAACATCATACATGCAGAAATAATATCAGTTACAGGAACCTCCATCATTGTGGCAACTTCACTTACGGTTACAAATTCTGTAACCTTTAATATTTTAGATTCTAGTGCTTGTGCTTCAGATTCTGCATCAGATAATTCTCTGTGTGCATCTCTCTTATTTCTTCTGTATTTAGCTCCTTTACCTTTAGAAGATTTCCCTTGAAGTTTTTCAAGAGTTTCTCTAACTTGCTTCTGGATTTCTGCTTCTGTAAGTTCTTCTTTTTTAACAACAGGTCTTCTTTGTTGCGAACCTCCTCTAGCGCCTCCTCTAGCTGGCGGTCTATTTTGACTCTGACCAGGTGTTCTGGTTTGGTTGCTTTGTCCAGGTGCCCCAGGCTTACTAATTCTCTTTCTCTTTCTTTTAGAAGCGTCGTTGCTATTCGTTTTGGGCTTATCAGCAGGTTTTTTCTTAGCTTTTTCAAATTGCTTAAGATCAATTGTTTTACCTGTTAACTTAGGACCGTCTAACTTTTTATAGTTTGTCTTTAAAGTTTCAGAAACCTCTGGATCATTTTCAGAACTAGATTCTTCTGTTATTTCGGCAACTTTTTCTTTTTCAACTGTTGGCTTGTCTTCAACTTTCTCTTCAGAGATCGTTTCAACTTTTTTATCAGAAGTTACTTCTTCAACCCTCTTTTCAACTTTAGCTTCTTGTTTTACTTCTTCCTTAACAATAACCTTTTCTTCAGCTTTGGATTCTTGTTTTACTTCTTCCTCAACTTTTGGTTCTTCAACAGTTTTTTCCGCTACTTTAGGGGTTGCTTTTTTAGGAGCAATATCTATTTTACCAACTGTTTTTATTTCTAGTTTTTCAGCTTTAGCTTTTAAGACCTCATCTCGTTTTTCATCTTCTAGTCTTTTCTTTTCAATTTTAGCTTCGAGCTCAAGTCTAATTGCTTCTTTCTCTTTTCTCTTTTCTTCGCCTACTTCTTTTGATGCTGCTCTCTTGTTTGCATCTGTTTCGAAACCATCTTGTAGTACCTGATATATCTCACCTGATATTTTTGTAGTTGGCCTTGCATCGATCTGGTGACCGTTTTTAGCAAGATATTCCACAGCTCTATCAAGAGAAATATTTAATTCTCTTAGTACCTTATTAAGTCTCATTGTTCTACTTTCCGACATATACTCTTGTTAACTTTTATTAATATAAAAGTATTATTTTTTATTGATTGTCTATTCTTCGAATTCTTCTTTCAAAATTCTTTGAACGTCTAATATAGTTTCTTCTTCTAGATCTGTTCTTTTTAACAGTTCTTCAACCGAAGTATCTAAAACACTTTTTGCTGTATCTAATCCAATATTTTTAAATTCTTGAATTACCCAAGCTTCAATTTCATCTCTAAATTCTGTCAATTCTACATCTTCTTCTTCTAAACCTTCTCTTTGAACGTCAATATCGTATTTGGTTAATTCACTTGCCAAACGAATATTTACTCCACCTTTTCCAATTGCTTTAGAAACTTCTTCTGGCTTTAAGAATACGTTTACGCGTCCTTTTTTACCATTTTTTTCTTCTTCATATAATTCAATTTCCATTGAAACAATCTTCGCAGGGCTTAAAGCTTTTGAGATAAATAATTGTTCGTTTTTGGTATAATTGATTACATCAATATTTTCATTTCCTAATTCTCTAACGATACCGTGAATTCTAGAACCTTTCATCCCAACACATGCTCCAACTGGATCGATCCTGTCATCATAAGAATCTACGGCTACTTTTGCTTTTTCACCCGGAATTCTTGCAACTCCTTCAACTGTAATTAAACCGTCAAATACTTCTGGAATTTCCTGTTCAAATAATTTTACTAAAAATTCTGGTGAAGTTCTAGATAAAATAATTGCTGGTTTATTTCCTCTTAGTTCTACCGTTTTGATAACTCCTCTTACAGAATCTCCTTTTCTGAAAAAATCTGATCTAATTTGTTCACTCTTTGGCAATACAATTTCATTCCCATCATCATCTAATAAAATAATTGCATTATGACGAATGTGGTGAACTTCTGCACTATATAAATCTCCTTCTAAATCTTTAAAGTGTTTAAATATGTTTGTGCTATCGTGTTCATGAATTTTAGAAATCAAGTTTTGACGCAAAGCCAAAATAGCTCTTCTTCCTAAATCAAATAATTTTACTTCTTCAGAAACATCTTCACCAATTTCAAAATCTGGTTCAATTTTTCTTGCCGCTGTTATTTCTATTTCTTCATTATCGTCTTCTACTTCACCATCGGCTACAACTATACGATTTCTCCAGATTTCTAAATCTCCTTTATCTGGGTTGATAATAATATCAAAATTATCATCTGATCCGAATTTACGCTTAAGCGCTGCTCTAAAAACTTCTTCTAAGATAGACATGAGAGTTACTCTGTCTATACTTTTCATGTCTTTGAATTCTGAAAACGAATCTATTAATGCTATATTTTCCATTGCATG
>Ga0075467_10001019_pt1 | contig 23094 bp, 24 predicted proteins | sample DEB08_DNA_9_FD_75067 | JGI IMG/M metagenome (GOLD analysis project Ga0075467, IMG submission 75067) | Aqueous microbial communities from the Delaware River and Bay under freshwater to marine salinity gradient to study organic matter... | ecosystem: Environmental > Aquatic > Marine > Coastal ... | reverse complement strand
GCTTATTCAGCACAAAATCGGTGTAGTCCGACACAAATTGCGGAACTTCGGGAATCTTAGGGTTTGAGAAGTCTTGCTCAATTGCCATCAGCGAGCGCTCGCGAGCAACAATACGGTCACCAAGAAAGCCCATCAAATTATCTGAAATTTCCTTGTCAATCGCACCCAGAGTACTATTAGGTGCTTCAGGCACAGTAAAAATCCGATACAAATTCTCTAGGCTAGCGGTCGCCAAGGCATGAGAATCTAAGTCGTCTTTTAGTTTAAGGATAGGCTGTTTCAAGAGATAAGGTTGTCTTCTTAGTATTTGAGGCAATAAGTATTTGAGGTCATTATAGAGGCCTGTTGTCACAGCGACAAACGGCTTAGAACTGAGATTCTAGGGCTAACAACTTATGCTTGCGCTAAAGCTTGAATTAACAAAGTCTCTAACTAACAAAGTCGCTAATTAACTATGCCCCTAATTGATTAAGTCTCTATTTGACCGAGGTTAGCGTCTATAATAGCACCGTTGATAACCGGATTTTGGCTTACGAACCATATCGTATCAGCAATTTCACTCGGACGCGCTAAACGCCGATGCGCGATGGTTGCTATTATTTGCTCGTAGATCTCTGGGTTGGCTCCCAAATGTTCGCTCAACATCTCGGTCTCAGTGAAGCCGGGGCAAACTGCGGCAGTGTGAATCATACTGCCTGCAAGGTCTTGGCAGGTGGCTCGCATTTGACCGATTACGGCGTGTTTAGAGACGACATAAGCATGGGTATTAGCCACCGCTTTTCGACCGAGGGTTGAACTAATATACACAATTGATGAGCCCTCGTTCATTTTAGGTATTAACAAGACATTCAATTCGGCCGCCGCCACCACGTTCAATTGCAACACACTTCTCAAAGTCTCGGCACCTATAGTCGAGACGGTGTCTTTGCTCATCATCGCGGCATTATGCACCAGCACAATCTGCTCAGGCGCTCCGACCTCGTCGAGTAAAGCAGCCCCCTGCTCCGCTATCCAGCTATGACTGTTCAAGTCGACGGCAAAATTGACTACGCCCTCAAACTCGCATGGCGAACGTGAAATATTGATAACTCGATAGCCTTGACTTGAGAAATGCTTGGCTGTCGCTAAGCCTATCCCTTTACTTGCACCGGTAATAAGCAAAACTTTATTCATAATTTGTCTCCTTGCGATGAACTAAGATCATCATTGTTTTTCTCATGCTCTCCGAGTTCGAGGTAGGGCCGCAGTTTGTGCACTAATAAATAGATAATCGGTGTGTCGGCTAATGCCGACGCCATTTTAAACAGATAATTGCTGAGCATTAAACCAAGCACAACAGAAAAGGATATGTCTCCGGCCAGCAGCACCGCACCGAAAGTAATGCTAATCACGGTCACCGAATCAACCGCCTGACTGACCAAGGTGCTTCCGTTATTGCGCAACCATAAATGCCTACCGTTGGTCTTTTGTTTTATCCAATGAAACAAAAATACATCGATGTATTGCGCAAGAATGTAGGCCACCATCGAAGCGAATACCGCACCGGCGGTATTGGCATAAATCAAACTGAATAATTCCACCGAACCGCTAACCGAAGACCCGTTTGGTAGACCTACATCGCTGGCGAGTGACAAGGTTTGCCAAGGAGGTTGAGTGCCGATATCGATTGCCGGCAGTGCGTTTGCTAGCCACATTACCGCCAAAATAAAAATATTAAGCAGCAAACCAACAGTGACCATAAAATTCGCACGCGCACGGCCATACAGCTCAGAAATTAAATCAGTGCATAAAAATGTCAGCGGGTAGGCAAGCACGCCAACCGCCAACTGCATAGGCCCTACTTGAACAAAACGCGTTATGCCAATTACGTTTAGTAATGTCATCGCACATAAGAAGAAGCCGGCCAAGACTAAAAATACACGCTCACGGCGCTCTTGAATTGCACTACTTGGAATAGCAAAGTCAGGCATTAACGGCTCCAGCGACAAATACCCCATTGATTAGGACCAGACGAGACTCGCATCTCAAACGCGTGAATCTTTAACTGATCGAGATGCGCTTTGTCTTTGATCATCTCGTGCAAAAAATAATTTGCCAGCGCTTCAATAGTGATATTTTGTACCGGCATCAAAATTGTATCGGTCTTCAATAACGGCTGAGTGCGGCCATTGTGCTCTATATGGTAAAACTCACTGTCTTCAGTTATTTTCAAATACGGAGACTGCTCCGCTATTAAGGTGTATTCATCGTATTTAGCACATAAATCTTTCAAAATTTGCTTATAAATAGCGTAATCGAAGCATAGACCGTTATCACCAATCTCCCCGGTAATTTCGACCGCAATACGCCAATTGTGTCCGTGCAGACGCTCGCGGTTAGTGGCTGAGAAAATGGTGAAATGTGCAGCCGAAAAATGTAGATAGGACTTTTCAATTTCGATCGAGGCTAGGGTTGGCATATTACTAATTTCTACTTACTTGGTTGTCAATGCTATTGTAAAGAGGTCGAGCATCTCAGCGATGGCTTCCCAACTTTAGCAACTCATAGAGACCTCTGCATGACCTAGGGGCGAGATAAAAATAGATTAAAATATCTGCAATTGAGTCGGAAAACATGGCTAACAGCGAGCTATTGGCAACTTTTTCAATTCAAAGTGGAGCAGTTTCAACTTAAATTTGAGGAGTTTCAACTCAAACTTGGCTAATTTCAATCCAAAACAAAACAGTTACTGACTTTTTTATCCGTTGGTCCAGTTATACACAGGTCTCTTATACTCAGATAGTAAAGTATTTTAACGATAGAACCATGAAAATTTGTAGATGCAGCTGAACTATTGAGTCTTTTTATTCAAGGCAAAGCCTTTATTAAATTTATTTCGTTAGTATAACTATTAGGACCTCAGCACCACAAATGGACTAGATCGACTGTATGCCAAGCAAAAACTATTCAGTATTCCTGCAACTTGGGCGCTTCCTACTAAACTATAAAGGCACCTTAGTAGCCGCTGGCTGTGCATTAGTGTTCACTGCTGGCGTAACTCTTGCGATGGGTCAAGGTGTCAAAATATTGATCGATGACGGTTTTGTCGCTGGGTCTGTCGATAAGCTGAATAACGCAGCACTGTTTATCGTCGCCATCGCGGTGTTAATGTCAATTGGCACTTACGCCCGTTTCTATTTAGTCTCGTGGCTTGGTGAACGTGTTTCGGCCGATATCCGACAAGCTGTGTTTGATCACTTAATCACCTTACACCCAAGCTATTTCGAAGAGAATCGCAGCGGCGAAATAATGTCTCGACTGACCACCGATACCACCCTACTGCAAACCGTGATCGGGTCGTCCGCATCAATGGCGTTGAGATCATTTTTTACATTTATCGGTGGTTTAATACTACTGCTGATAACCAATCTAAAACTGACCGCGTTTGTGCTCGCTGGGGTACCAATTGTACTCGTACCGATACTTCTTTATGGCCGCCGAGTTAGAACGCTATCTCGTCAAAGCCAAGACACCATCGCCGATGTCGGCAGTCATGCCGGTGAAATCATTCAGCAAATCAAAACGGTGCAAAGTTATACTCAAGAAGCTAACGAGCGTAAAGCCTTTGAAGGCCACGTAGAAGGCGCTTTCGACATCGCTCGTAAGCGAATTAAGCAACGGGCAATGCTAATCGCAGTGGTTATTTCGCTTATCTTTAGTGCCATTGCCGCGATGCTTTGGGTTGGCGGCAATGACGTAATCAACGGGGTAATGACGGGCGGCGAATTAGGCGCTTTTGTGTTCTATGCAATTGTTGTAGCTGGCTCAGTCGCGACAATTTCAGAAGTGATCGGTGAATTACAGCGTGCCGCTGGCGCAGCCGAACGGTTGCTCGAACTCTTATCGATTAAATCTACCATTGAACTGTCTGATAAGCCGAAAAGCACCGCAGGTATTAGCTCACGAATAGTGTTCGATAAGGTCACATTCAATTACCCATCTAGGCCTGATCAAGCCGCCTTAGAAAATCTAAGTCTAGTGATAGACGAAGGTAAGTCTCTCGCTCTAGTGGGGCCATCGGGTGCTGGCAAGTCAACCGTATTTGAACTATTGCAACGATTCTACGACCCCGATCAAGGCACGGTGACTCTGGGGGCAATCAATATCCGCGAGCTGATGCCTTTAGACTTACGCTCACAATTGGCTGTAGTCGCTCAGCAACCTACCTTGTTTAGCGGTGATGTAATGCATAACATTCGCTATGGCAAGCCAGAGGCAAGTGAGGCTGAAGTAATCGCGGCGGCTAAAGCCGCTAACGCGCATGAGTTCATTGAAAAACTACCTGATGGATACAAGAGTTTCCTAGGCGAACAAGGTGTTCGTTTATCCGGCGGGCAGCGTCAACGGGTTGCAATAGCACGGGCGATACTCAAAGACCCAAAAATATTACTTCTTGATGAAGCGACCTCCGCATTAGATGCCGAAAGCGAACATCGAGTTCAGCAAGCTCTGGAAAACTTAATGAGGGGTCGAACTACCGTGATTATTGCGCATCGCTTAGCGACCATTCGCAACGTTGACTCAATAGCGGTTTTAGATGGCGGGCGTTTGTTGGCCCAAGGAACACATGATGAGCTACTAGAGAGTTCAGCACTCTACCGTCGTTTGTCTGAACTTCAGTTTCAAGAACGCTCTGGGCAGTAGTTTCAAGAACGCTCTGGGCAGTAGTTTCAAGAACGCTCTGGGCAGTAGTTTCAAGAACGCTCTGGGGCGTAGTTTCAAAAGTGCTCTGGGCAGTAACTGACAACAGCCAGTGGCCAACGATCTGAATGCTAACGGCTATCCAATATTAGACACCCTCAGCGAAACTGAAAGTTAGGGCAATGCCTTAACTTTTAGGGCAATGCCTTGAGAAACGGTTTTACGGTAACAGATTGATAAACGCCATTGAGAAAATACGGGTCAGCATCAGCCCATTCTTTGGCGTCATCCAACGATTCAAAATCGAGTACTAATAAACTGCCTGTAAAGCCCGCCTCAGTCGGCTCTGGGCTATCTTCAGCAGGGTGAGGCCCAGCGATTAATAGTCGCCCAGCACTGTTGAGCTCATTTAGCCGCTGCAAATGTGCAGGCCGATGAATTTTTCTCAACGGCAAACTATTCGCTACGTCTTGGCTTATTACCGCGTACCACATTTAATGCAACATCCCAGAATTGACAGTTTGCGATTCTTCAACACGCTCAATCTGAATATCTCGATAGCGTTCAATACCGGCTTCAACCATCGATTCAGCAATATCGATTTTATCCATAGGCATTAAATCATCGACCTGATCAGAAATAGTAATTACCACTAATGGCTGTTCAGGATTGTCCGAACGGCGCAATGCGATATCGCCATTGGCTAGTTGTACTAGTTCAATTCTCGCTTCTGATGTGTTGTCTGACATAGGTCTCCTCTTTCTGCGTGCCGTGAATCGGTTTTCGCGACGCTCATTAGAAATGGTTTATAGTGTCTTACTATAATAAAAACAAGCCGATAGGCATACTAAAGCATGAAATTTTGGAAAAAGTGCATTCTTGCGCTGCTAATACTGGTAGTAATTTTTATAATCTACATTTTGCTCAATATTCGCAGTCTATCGGTCGAAAGAATTAATGACGATATTCATGTTATTCGCGGCGTAGGTGGCAACACGACGGTACTCAACACAGACGCGGGCGCGGTTGTAATAGACAGCATGACCTTCAAGATGCAGGGCTCGTTAATACGTAAACAAGCAGAGCAGCTAACCGGTAAAGAAGTCGTCTTGCTGGTGAACACTCATTACCATCTTGACCACACACACGGCAACCCAGGCTTCAAGCCGGGCATTCAAGTCGTATCGACTGCGAGAACTTTGTCACACCTGAAGGTGTTGGATGCAAATACTTGGCAAGGTGACAATGCGAAATTGTTGCCCAACGACACCTTCGTGGACAAAAAACAATTCAAGTTCGGTAACAAAACCATCACGCTTTTACACCCTGGCCGGGGCCATACTGACGGTGACTTGGTGGTATTATTTGAAGAAGACAAAACGCTGGTCACCGGCGATCTATTTTTCAATCGGCACTATCCAAATATCGACCTCGAAGCCGGAGGGTCAGTTCAAGCTTGGCCGGTAACAATTGATACCATGTTAGCGCTAGATTTTGTAACCGTAATCCCCGGTCATGGTGATACAAGCAATCGTGCGGGCTTAATGAGCTTCCAAGATATGATGCGTCAATTAGCGCTTATCGGTGACTCAGCGGCGGCTAGTAGTACGTCTTTGGAAAAAACTCTTAACTCAAGCGAGTTGTCTGAAGACGACGGATACCAGCCGATAAAGGTTGCTGGCTTTCCCTTAGGTCTTGATCGAGAGTTTGTATTAAAACGAGCATGGCAAGAAAGTACTGGCAACTTTAAACGGCTTAACTAGGCCATCAGCACTCAAATACTAGACAAATAACACGATTCTTAGCAAATACTATGAGCAACAGATTAAAAGCCGTTTTCTTCGACTTAGATGAGACATTAGTCAAAAACAAAATTCCGGTACGAGAGCTATTCTCCAGAATGTACTTCGATTTTGAAGAACAATTAGGCGCCAACAACAAAGAAGTTTTCTTCACTGCACTAAGGGTCAAAGCAGCCAATCTATGGTCTAACATGTTTGAGTCTCAGATCAGCCCCGAACAGCAATTTGTAAACTGTTTTGCCAGTTGCGTTAAAGCTACCGGCTCGACTGATGGTCAGCAAGCATTCACAATCGGGCGAAACATGTTTGATCACTATGAAAGCTTAAGCTCGAATAATGTGGTATTCCATGATGGGGCGGTTGAGGTTTTAGCAGAATTGAACAGCCGCGGGATTATCACCGGCCTGATCACTAATGGCATGGAACAAATTCAGTTAGGTAAAATTCACGCCTTAGATATCCATAACAAAGTGGACCACGTTACAGTAAGCGCCCAGGCCAGAGCCCACAAGCCACACGCACCAGTGTTCAAGCTTGCCTTACAGCGCGCAAATGTGTCAGCAGAACAAGCAATTCAGATCGGCGATCATGCAACAAATGACGTCGCTGGTGCTATTCGCGCGGGTTTAGGGGGCGTGTTTTATAACCCGGGAGAATTGCTACTAGAGGAGTCGTTCGTTGATTTGAGTGAGCGGCCAACCCATCATATTCAACACCTAAATCAAGTTCTTGATTTAATCTAGCACTTCATGAAGGTAGTGAATAGGTTCCAACCGCATGAGCTATTGCCCTTTGATCGCCGTCTGAATAGAGCGTAACTTCGCCAACAACCAGCTTCCTGCCGACCTTAAGTAAGGTGCATTTGGCAATCACGTCTGCATTAGCATTTGGTTTTCTAAGAAAATTAAAGTTCAAACTGGTGGTCACCGCCAAAGCGACTAAGCCAAGCTCAGCCAAAATCGTAACATACAACGCGGTATCAGCTAACGACATCATAAAGGGTCCAGATACGGTGTTGCCCGGCCTCAGATCCTCTTGCTTTGGGGTTCGGCGAATAGATGCTTTTTTATCGCCAACGCTGTCGATGGTTAATGAGTTATTTGGGAACTCGTTATCAAAAAAATTGATTAATGTATCCTTAGATACGGCCTGGTAATCCATGATTAGGGTCTCATTTGCTGAATCTATTTTTCGTCATCAGAGCTTTTTTTATCAGCGTAGCCGCTAAACTTATTAGCTGACAGGCCAATAGATAGCCATTCAGGGCTTTCACTTACGAATATATTCGCTGTTGGTTTCATGGCCGGGGCGTGATCCAGCGAACCAGCGGGAATCACCAAACTGGTTTTACTCTTATTTATATGCGGTACGCCTGAGCCACATAAAGAACAAAAGGTTTTCGAAAATGCTCGTAATGGGTGATCGAAATGAGTTAATAAACTTTCACCTGATAGCCAACGAATACTATCAACTGGGCCGACAATATTAGCTGCAAAACTCGAGCCAGTTACCTTTTGGCATTGTTGACAATGACAGAAATAGAATTGCGAAGGTTTTTCTGTCAGCGAATAACTTACCTTACCGCATAAACAGCTTCCCTTTAGCCCAGTTGGTAACGTAGTTGATTTTGTTGTCATGCTTAATTGCTCCGTGCCGTTAATTGAAAATTAAATTATCTTAGCATACCCGAATGCAGCACTACCATTGGTCGCTGGGTTTGAAGTGAGCATCAAATATTGCTTCTACCTTATCGACATAGGCATGTTTAGCGGCTTGGTTTTTCTGGTCAATATTACTAATCGCTTTGAGTAAGCTCATTACCGACTGTGCCTTTTCTGGGCTAAAAGATGTAAGTGATGTGCGAAGAATTTTATCTGGCTTTTTCATAGCATCCTCGCCGTCACCAAATAGATAGATACTCGACATCAATAGGTCAGATGCTTCTTTCTCGCTTTTACGAAATTCACTTTGAAACAACTGAAGCAAAATTGTCTTTTCTTCAGAGCTAAGATCGCCATCAATTTTAGCTGTGGTAGTTGCCAATAGCGCCGCTACTTCTAACGGGTCAGATAAGGAAAATATCGGGTTTCCTTGATATTTTTTGCGCCATGCGCGCCGACGGCGCCAAGCAAACGGGTTAAGCCAACCTATATCTATACCGGCGTCAGAAAGTCGCTTGAAAAGCACCAAAATTGTAACGATGGCGCCTAAAAGGCCGAGTAAAATATGCATGATTGAAATTTTATTTACTGAGTGAAATCGAAGTTTACCACCAATCGGTGGACTCGGCACCGAGCTTATTAGAGGCAACTAACTTCAAAGCTTGCCCTGCCAATAGGCAACATCAACCCAATTACCAAACTTAAATCCAACTTCTTCGAAGTGGGCGGCTTTACTCATTCCAAATTTTTCATGCAAAGCTATACTGGCATCATTCGGAAGCGAAATGCCACCCAAAACGGCGTGTATTGAATTCTCCCTTAAGCGCAGAAAAAGCTCGCTATACAGGGCCGAGCCAATGCCCTTAGATGTCATTGAGTGTGATAAGTATATCGTCACTTCGGCTGAGTAACGGTAAGCACAGCGCCCCTTCCACTTACTAGCGTAGGCGAAGCCCACTATCACGTGGTTTTGCTCAGCGACCAACCAAGGTAACTCAGCATCGGTCACCTCAGTTATTCGGTTCGACATCTCGAGTGCGGTGACCGGCTGCTCCTCAAAAGTGACAACCGTATTTAAAATATAATAGTTATATATGTCCGTGAGTGCCGCTGCGTCACATAATTTGGCATCTCTAATCATTCGAAGTTCTCATGTTCTTAGCCCCTTGAAACTGATCATAGAGATCCCTGTGGGCTTGCTCGGAGAAGCTGTCTCGGCGCGTTTGGTAGCTCCTTATCCACTCGATAAGCATCGGCAAGTTTTCATCCTGCTGTTGCTTAGATTGATATTTCTGTGGCTCCCATGACCTGCGTCTTGCATTTTCCACGCACAATTCAATCGGTAAATTCATCAGCACCATTTGATTCGCACGATCACATAGATAGCCGATTAGGTCCGAGTAACAACCTTCGATCACCCATGATTGATTGTCACGACAGAATGAATCAATTGTCGTATACGATTCCTCAAGTGGCCGCCGTTGGGGAGGCTGGATCGCAAGCCAAGCGATTGTATCCAAGTCAAAATGGGCTAAGTCATGCTGCTCGGCCAGTTTCTTTGCCAGCGTGGTTTTACCGGAACCGGAATTACCAAATATAAGTATCTTTTTCAAACTGCCTCCAGAGATAGTTAATTAGCTGAGCCCCGAATTTAAGTCACACGTGCAAATATCGCTAAGGAGCCGCTCCTTAAGGAACTCCGTGCCCAGTTGCCGCGACCCAAATTCGGTACCATTGTTCGCTACTTAGCTCTAGTTTCAACGCATCTACAGCCGCCTTAACTCGCTCGATGTTTCCACTACCAACAATGACAATCGGATTTGACGGCAAAGCCATCGACCAAGCATAGAGAACTTGGTCAATCGACGCGGCGCCGATCTCATCAGCAATCTCACTCATTGTGGCGTTTAAACGGCCCATCTGCTCACTTTGCTCGGTGAATACACGCCCGCCAGCTAAACAAGACCAAGCCATCGGCCGCACTCGAAGCTGCTGTAGTTGGTCGAGTGTACCGTCGGTAATGGCGGCTTGATTAAGCGGGTTGATCTCGACTTGGTTGGTCACCAAAGGCGAATCTAAACGCGATTGCAATAATGCAAATTGCGTCGCGGTAAAGTTAGACACACCAAAGTGCTGAACTTTACCTGAGGCTTTCAAGCGAGTAAGCGACTCGGCAATTGCATCAACGTCCATCAACCAGTCTGGGCGATGAATAAGCAGCACATCAAGCGATTCAACGCCCATGCGCGACAAAGACCTTGCTACCGATTTTTCAATCGCAGCCGGTCTGCTGTCATAATGATTGACATGTTTGCCATCATCCGCGACTAATTCAATGCCGCACTTGGATACAATCTCGATCTGGTCTCGTACGTTCGGGTCAAGCTTTAATGCGTTACCAAATAGTTCTTCGCAGCTCGGCCCAGCGCCATAAACAGCGGCATGGTCTACCGTGGTAACACCAAGTTCAACATGCGATTTCAGAAAGCTCAAATGCTGCTGAGGGTTCCTATCCCAGTCACCCATACGCCAGTAGCCTTGTACGATTTCTGACAGCTTAGGCCCATGAGGAGCTGCTAATACTTTGTTAATTTTCATTGTCTTCTTTCTGTTTTGCTGTTCACTCAGCCGTTTCTAAACTCGAGGAGCCGTTCTGCCACTTAAAGCATTGTTCTAGCACTTAAAGAATTGTGCCATGAATCTCGACTTTTGGGGCAGTGTCGATACGTCTTTGAATGGCTTCCACATCGCGCAAGAACAAGGTATTACCGTTAGCAGAGTAGTTACCCTTGAGTGCCGTAAGCTGACGCTTAAAAGGCTCGTATTCATAGGTTTCGAAACCGTATTCAAACATAAGCTGCGAGATTTGCGCATCGTCAAAGCCGTAACGCTTGCCGCTGCCATTTAGCTCTAATATCACCGCACACAAGCCTTGATTAGATAATGTTGAGACCGCGCCCCGTAGCGCCGGCATCTCATAGCCTTCTACATCGATTTTTATTAAAAAGGGGGCCTCTTTTAGACATTCATCCAAAGTGCGTACTTTCACGGTCACGCTAGCGGGCGAGGATTCATGATCAGCGATCACGTGATTCATGCAATTTTGATCTGTCGAAAATGTCAGCTCCCCCGGTGTATCAGCGAGCGCGACATTGTGTGCCGTGACTTTCTGAGCCATGTTATTAACGTCTATATTTGAAATTAATCGCATATAGGTCAGTGGAATCGGTTCAAAACAAATAGTCTTAGCACCGATCGACGCTGATGCCAATACGGTATAGGAGCCGACATTGGCACCGATATCGACAAAAAGGTCGTCAGGCCTGAGAACATGCAGTAAGAACCCCATATCAGAAAACTCATGCAAGCCGCAATAGATATTCCCAGTGACACCCGTCTCCCCCGTAGAGGCTAGTATTTTAGCGTTGTTGACCCAGTTATATTGGATATCACCTGAACTTAACCGAGATTTCAACTGCCACCAGATGAACCGCGTCATAGCGGCTAATCTCCGCTTTTTATTCAGCGGATGATCTAATATATAAGCAAGTGTATCTATTAATCCCAAAGCAACCTTTTATTAGCTTTATTCTTACTTCTAAGTTTTAAGTTTTAAGTTTTAAGTTTTAAGTTTTAAGTTTACAGAAGTAATTTAAACGTTAAAGCGAAAATGTACGACATCCCCGTCTTGCATAATGTAATCCTTTCCCTCTAAGCGAAAACGGCCGGCTTCTTTAGCGCCTTGTTCACCGCCATACTTATCATAATCTTCGAAAGCGGTAGTTTCTGAGCGAATAAAACCTCGTTCAAAATCCGTGTGAATGACACCCGCCGCTTGCGGGGCGGTGTAACCTTTGCGAATGGTCCAAGCGCGCACTTCTGTTTTACCAGCGGTGAAATACGTTTGCAAGCCAAGCAGTTCATAACCAGCGCGAATCACACGGTCTAAACCTGGTTCTTGCTGACCAATTTCCTCTAGGAATTCGATTTTTTCTTCCTCGTCTAATTCGGCAATCTCAGCCTCAATAGCAGCACAAATAACCACTACACCTGCGCCTTCATTTTCAGCGATGGCGTTAACCGTATCTAAATGAGGATTATTTTCAAAACCTGCTTCATCGACGTTGGCGATGTACATGGTCGGTTTAGCCGTCATTAAACAAAGTGGTTTAATTTTTTCAGAATCGTCTTTATCTAAGCCCATCGAGCGAACCGGCTCGCCGGTATCCAAATGAGCGTGAATTTTTTCTAGCAGCTCTTTAAACTTCATGTCCTCTTTGTCACCTGATCTTGCGCGCTTGGCAACACGTTCAATGCCCTTCTCGACCGTATCCATATCAGCCAAACCAAGCTCAGTATGAATCACTTCGATATCCGATGCTGGGTCAACCTTACCGGCAACGTGAATCACGTTCTCGTCGTTGAAACAACGAACAACGTGGGCAATAGCATCTACTTCGCGGATGGTTGCTAAGAACTTATTGCCTAAACCTTCACCTTTAGAGGCTCCTTCTACTAAGCCGGCAATATCAACAAACTCCATCGTCGCGGGAATAGTTTTGTTAGGAACAGCGAGTTCGGTCAGGCGCTGTAAGCGAGGGTCTGGAACCTCAACCATCCCGACATTTGGCTCGATGGTACAAAACGGGTAGTTCTCAGCTTGAATTCCTGAGTTGGTAAGTGCATTAAAAAGGGTTGATTTACCAACGTTGGGTAAGCCTACGATGCCGCATTTAAATCCCATGATGTGTTCCTGATGGTGCTCGCTATTTATTTAGCTAGATTTGTATGTAATTCGTTCATCGCACGAGGGTAATCGCCTTGTGCAATTAGATCAATAACGCGTAGCGCTTCGGCGATAGCATTATCGATGCTCTGTTGGTCGGATTTATTGGCTTGTTTTAGCACATAAGCTGATACATCGCGGCCGACGCCGGGGTGTCCTATGCCAATCCTTAAACGCGCAAAATCTTTAGTCGCACATTTCTCAATGATATCGCGTAGGCCATTATTGCCACCATGGCCGCCACTCAACTTTAATCGAGCAATGCCCGCGTCTAAGTCAAGCTCGTCATGGGCTACTAACACCTCAGACAACTCAATCTTATAATACTTAGTAGCCGCATTAACAGCCTTGCCGCTTAAGTTCATAAAAGTATCGGGGGCGAGTAAGCGAACCTCATGGCCGTTGATCGTGGCTTTGGCACTGTGACCAAAACACTGTTTATCGGCTTTGAGACTGACCCCGAGGTGACGACACAATTGGTTTAAAAACAAAAACCCGGCATTGTGCCGGGTTTTCGCATACTGCTCGCCCGGATTGCCGAGACCGACAATCAGTTTAACTGGCGATTGACTCATAAAACTTACTCTTTAGAAGCTTCTTCGCGTTCAGCCGCAGAAGCAGCAGAGGCTTCAGCAGCGGCTTCTTCTTCTTCAAGAGCTGCCGCACTTGGGCCTTTCAATGCCAATACAGAGGCAACTGGAAGTTCCATATCATCTTCTGAGTAGCTGGTTGAAAGCTCAACATCTTTCGGCAGAGTTACTGCTGATAGATAAACAGAATCACCAGTTGATAGTGCTGACACGTCGACTTCAATGTACTCAGGTAAATCACTACCCAAACAAGTAATATCAAGCGAGGTCATGTTGTGAGTCATCACACCATTCTCAGTTTTAACACCAGGTGCGTCTTCTTCACCTTTGAAGTGCAACGGAATAGTCATGGTGATGGTGTCTGTACGGCTTACACGTTGAAAATCAAGGTGCATGATTTGTTGCTTGAAAGGATGCATTTGCACATCACGCAAAATAGCGCGTTGCAAATCATCACCTACATGCAATTGGACCAAGGCTGAATGGAAAGCTTCAACGTCCAGTTGGAGGATCATCTTATTATGATCGACCAAAAGGTATTGCTCATCTTCTCCACCGCCATAGACTACTACCGGGACTTGACCATTGCGTCGCGCACGACGGCTGGCTGCTGTTCCAGAACCAGTTCTTACTTCAGCTTCTACTATAAAATTAGCACTCATTTTAAATATCTCTTTAAATGAATTGTTTTAAGAACTCTTCTTAACGATGGGTATGAGCCAATCTGTTTAATAAAGTTCTTGTTTCCATCACAAACTGGTCTAAACCAAAATGTGTTCTATGTCGTTTTCTGAGCCTTTAGCCTTAACAATTAAAGCTTTTAACCTTAAAGATTATTACTCTTCAACGAACAACGAACTGATCGAATCACTTACAGTGATACGTCGGATCGATTCTCCCAACAAGTGAGCCACCGACAACTGTCGAATCTTGCTACTTGCTGCTGCAGCATCGGACAACGGAATAGTGTTAGTAACAACCACTTCATCCATTGTTGATGCGTTAATTCTATTGACCGCCTCACCAGACAAAACTGGGTGAATCGCATAAGCACGCACAGCGGTCGCACCGTGCTCTTTCAATGCGTCAGCCGCCTTACAAAGCGTATTTGCAGTATCAACCATGTCATCGATAAGCACACAACTTCGGCCTTCAACTTCGCCGATGATGTTCATCACTTTAGCCACATTAGCTGCCGGACGACGTTTATCGATAATGGCTAAGTCAACGCCAAGGCGTTTAGCCAGCGCTCTAGCACGAACCACGCCACCTACATCTGGCGATACAACGATCAAATTTTCTTTATCTAATTTATTCAGGTCGTCCAACAACACTGGCGAACCATAGATGTTATCGGTCGGTATATCAAAAAAGCCTTGAATCTGGTCTGCGTGCAGATCCATCGTCAAAACTCGGTCGGCACCCGCGGTGCTAATCATCGACGCAATCAACTTAGCGCTGATTGGTACTCGCGAGTTACGCGGGCGTCGATCTTGACGCGCATAACCATAATAGGGCATTACCGCGGTAATGCGTTGTGCCGATGAACGCTTGCATGCATCGATCATCAACAATAATTCGATCAGGTTTTTGTGACTCGGCGCGCAGGTCGGCTGGATAATAAACACATCACGGCCACGGACATTCTCTTGAATTTCGACAGCAATTTCACCGTCGCTAAACTGTTCTACTCGAGCTTTCCCCAGTGGGAGCTTCAAATAGTCAACCACTTGAGCTGATAGATCGGGATTTGCATTACCGGAAAAAACTAGCAGATTGTCAATTGTCACTATTGCCTCGTGCTGCCGACCATCGTCGACATTTTTTTTATTTCAAGGTAGCTAAAAACGAGAGTAGCCAAAATCAGATCAACAGCCAAACAACAAAGATGCAGAAACTGTATCGATGCAAAAATTGCTGACCGAAAGCGTACAAACTCTTAACAGGTCACACACATTAGAAATCAAATAAAGTCGAATTGGAAGGCCACGCTTAGAGTCTAAAGTAGCGCTAAAACGATGTTAAAGAAATGGCTGGGGCGGAAGGATTTGAACCTTCGAATGCCGGAATCAAAATCCGGTGCGTTAGACCACTTCGCCACGCCCCATTCTCATTTCATTTATCACAATTCTTGGCTTTCCTTGCCTAGCGATATGATTCACTCCGTAAACCGAAGGGAATTCTAACGCTATTAGAATATAGTTCAAGCATTATATTTAAACTAGATTCAATAAAGGGTGAATATTTAGCCCTTTAGCAACAAAACCAACTGAATATGAAGGTCGCTTCGCCAATATTTCTAAACCCTGTTGTTGATTAGACACCGGCATGAAAACCGAACCGCCTGAACCACTCATACGGGGTTGTCCGTATTCGCTAAGCCACTCGATTAGACTATTTACTTGCGGGTATTCAGCCCTAACAATCGCTTCTAACTGGTTTTCACCAAAGCTTGAATCGATGCCTTCTTCGAGAGCGCGTATTTTCTTCATCTGAGGGGTCGCTGTCAAACGTTTATTGCTAAAAATTTGCGCTGTTGACACACTTATTTGAGGGTTTAAAACCAGAAACCATGTTTCTGGCAATTCTAGCGGTGTTAATTGCTCACCAACACCCTCGGCCCAAGCAGATCTACCCATCACAAATACCGGCACATCAGCACCTAATAATAAGCCGATCTCGGCTAACTTTTCACGACTTAAGCCAACATTCCAAAGAGAGTTCAGAGCGATCAGTACCGTAGCCGCGTCAGAACTGCCACCGCCAAGCCCGCCGCCCATCGGCAAACGCTTGGTAATGCCGATCTCGACGCCACAGTCCTTAGCGGCATACTGCTTTAGTAGCTTTGCGGCGCGCATACACAAATCGACCTCTTCTGAGAAACCAAGATCATAACGTCGACTAATTCGGCCTTGGTGATTTAAATCGAAATATAAATCGTCACCGTAGTCAATGAATTGAAACACCGTTTGAAGGTTGTGATAACCATCAGGCCGTTTACCGACGATATGTAAAAAAAGATTTATTTTTGCTGGCGCTGGCCACGCACTTTTTGCTGAATAGCTCAGGTCACTCATAGTTTCCAACTTTTGGTAATCAGCTTTACCACTATCTGCCCATTCGCAGCAGCGCTTTTTCCGTCCGCAGCAGCGCTTTTTCCGTCCGCAGCAGCGCTTTTCTTATTTGCCGATGCCCGCTTGTCGCTGCGCGATAAATTGCCTGCGCGTGATATTTTTTTGCTAGCAACAATTTTTCTAGGCATTAACTGCCCTTGGTAATCACGATAATCAGAATACTGAATAAGCCAACCTAGTTGCTCTAGACGCTCAACTTGTCGATTTTGATCTAGCGCATACCGGTAAGACGCCCCTTTTGCCGGCAACACGAACATCCATGAGCTAAGTGCGTCTATCGGTATTGGCCAGCCGACAATCCGCGTCAGCAATTGCTCGGCACTATCACCTCTATGCAATAGCCCCTTACTGTCAGAAAGCACCACGCCGACCTTATCAAATTCAAGCTTTATTGCACCAACACCGAGCGGACCAAACATCCGAACACTGTTTGCTTGGTCCGAGAACTCCCATATCAGATTGGCTTGTTCTTTCAAATTTGGGGTAGACAAGCCAACCTTAGAGGAATATTGCCATGCATTGAGGTTTCGCACGAACTGTTGCCGCTCAACAAAAAAATCAGAACTAGAGTGCCAATTTACCTTGGTCTCATCACTAGGGAGTTTCAGCCGACTTTGACAGGCCGCTAAAAAAGAAACCAACACAATGGTGACTAATAAGCGGCACAGCTTAACGGAAAAGCGATCTAAGCAAGCGTTCAAAATCATCTCTCTATGGGAATGCTAACGATGGAAATAGCATCTATTATCTGTTATTGGAAATTAGACTCAAACTACTCTGATCCACCTCGAGATGTAGAACTGGCAGCGCCGCTACCTTCTAAGCGGAGACTATCTAAGCCAAGACTATCGAGATCAATACCATAGCGCTTGATAACTTCGTTTAAAACAGCGTTATCGCTTTCTTGGCTGTACGATTTCAAAAACACTTCGCGCGCTTTTTCTTGCTCGCCAGATTCCCATAAAACCTCGCCTAGGTGAGCCGCCACTTCGGGCTCAGGGCTGGCCTCATAGGCTTTTTGCAAAAACTCCACCGCAGTTCCAAAATCTTTCAAACGATATAGCACCCAGCCCATGCTGTCTAAAATATGCGCATCATTGGGCCGTAGGCTTAAGGCTTTAACGATCAACTCCTTAGCCTCTTGATAGCGATCGGTTTGATCTGCCAGAGTATAACCAAGCGCATTTAATGCATTGGCATGCTCTGGCTGCTGGGCAATGATGACACTTAGATCTTGCTCAGTAATGTCGATTTTACCTAATTCGGCCGCGACCAGAGCGCGCGCGTACAGTAGTTCAAAATTACCGGGCAAATAAACCAGAGTGTCATTGATATAGCCAAATGCTTCATCGTATTCACGCGCGCCCATCAATAAGTAGTGTCGAGTAATAGCAACTTGTAAATAGTCATCTTCGGTGCGGGGCTTCAAAGCACGCAAGGTATTCACTGCAAGCTCAACGCCTTGAGTCTCATTTTGCATATTAGCTACTTGGATCTGAGCCCGCACATACATTGCAGGATCCTTAATCTCATCAAAAAGTCGCTCGGCAGTCAGAAACTTCTTTTCAATCGTGGACAAGCGAGCCAACGACCAGCGAACCTCATCGTTATTTGGCTCAACACTCAAGGCCTTAGACAAATGTTCTTTAGAGTCTTTATTGTTATCGAGTTGCTCAGCCAATGCCGCTGCGTATTGCAGCGCACCGACGTTTCTAGGCGCATCGTCGAGCACTTCCAGGATCAGCGCATAAGCATCCGCATAATTTTCAGCGCGACCTAACTCAGAGGCATGATTAATTCTCATGGCGACCGAATGCGGATATTCTTTTACAAACTGATCAATAAAAGCGGCACGCTCATCGAGCTTATCTTGTTCTTTTAGCAGGTTAGCGTTGAGTTGCGCGGCTAAATCCCAACCGGGTTTCAACGACAAGGCCTGATCAACCCAAACTTCAGCCGCCTCGTATTTGTTAAATATCTGCGCAACGTAAGCCGAACTTAATAGAACCTGAGCCGACCTTGGATACTCTTGAACCATATAGTCAGCTATATCAAACCCGGCCTCAGAGTTCTTTTGACGCACCAACAAACCAGCAAGCTGCTTAATGTACGAGTCAACGTCCTGATCGCCTATTTGTACTTCAATGGCACTCTTTGCTGCATCAATTTGTGCCGAACCGACTAATGACAAAATAGCCATGTTCTGAGCATTGATACTTGTGGGCTTCAACTTCAACCAAATTTGAGAGGCCTGGGCGGCGGCATCGTAGTCGGAATTCCTCAACGCCAGCATCGTTGCAATTCGCGCAACGCGAAAGTCTTGACTTTTATCAGCCGCGAGGATGCCGCTGCTAGTCGCTGCAGACCAATCACCTTGAAACGAGGCAAAGTTCATCACTAGCAGCTGTTCCAGTGTATCGGCGTCTAGATCCTGCAATGGCAGATCAGGGTCTTGAATCAGCTCAGAATCGGAGGCAACATCAATCTGGTCGGGGTTCGCTTCAATTACAACGTCGCGACTCTTTTGCTCGGCTTGATCTGCATTTTGTTGCGCCCGCTCAGCCAAAACACCCGGCGACAAGCGAGGCTGATGCGAAATCGGGCCTGCCGCACACGCAGCCAATGATAGGCAAAGCAACATACTTGAGCCGAAACTCTTCAAACTTAGAGTAAGGTTCTTCAAACCACGTTCGTTGATAACAGTTTTAGGCATGTGTAACATCTTTTAATTTGGTGAACTTAACTATCCTGATCTAGATTTTTACCAAGATAGCTTAACTTTATCAGAAGGAATAACTACAATCAGTATTCAGTGGATACAACGATCGAGTGCTAAGCATAACTCCAGCGCAGACAGCAATGACTGAATAGCTCAAGAAAATGTAACAACTGAGCGCTGTATAGCAAAGTTTTTAACAAAATACTGAAAACTATTAAAAAGTTTAGAAACTATTAACAAATGCAATCAATTTATAGTCTGATGTCGCTATGCTGTAGTATCTACTAACTAGTTTACACCGCTAACAATCAGAGCGACCTCTTTCATTACCTGCAATATATGTTTATGCAGTGGTTAAATGAGTACTCACACTTTACCAACTCTTATGCACAGCAGCCTCATCGCGTTTCTTGGCTCACTCGCCTTCGTAGCCTTTGGCTACTTAAGCCTGCTTCGACTACTCAGCAAGCAGAGCTTGGGGCAAGTTAGCTTCAAACAATACCTGAACGGCATCACCACTAGTCAGTTCTTGAGCAATCTTGGCAGTAGCGCTTTTTTCGTAAGTTTACCGGCCACTAGTTTGCTACTCTTCTGGGGCTGGGGCCCAGCATTACTTTGGTTGCTCATTTTTCATCTCTTTGTCGAATCCATCGGCCAACTGCAATACAGCTCGCAAAGCACGTCTCAAAACGGCCGAGGCCGAAGCAACAGTATTGCCGACTACTTACTGCGAGCCGAAAACAGCAAACTCGCGATTGTCGAGCAAGGCCTTATTCAAGCCTTCTTTTTGCTTTCAATGAGCGTGGTCACTGCGCTACTTGCAACTCTAATAGACCGCCAATCGGGGCTTTTGTTTGCACTTCTTTTTTTACTCCCTGCCAGAACACTGCTGCGGCACCCAAGCTCAGCGCTGCCACTGGCAGCACGAATTTTTGGAGCGCTAGTGTTACTCGCCGTTGGATTGGCCTTTAGCAACCAACTAGGCTTTTCAATTTATGGAGATTGGGCGCCGTTTGGCGAAACCGTTTCATGGTTACGATTCAACAACCCTACAGTGATCGCCGCAGTTTTAACGGTGGCGGTGTTCAGATTGGAGAAAGACGCTGGCTTTAAAAAAGACCTTTCATCTTTTGCTGGCCTAATAATTGTTCTACTGGTGATCGCAATGGCAGCGCAAATGCTGTTGTCACAACCCGGTCTCGATGCGCCAATCAACCATGCGCAGGCCAACGATCAAGGCCTTCCATCGTTTATAAGTATTAGCCTCATTATTTTCGCCGGTTTCTCAGCTCTGTTAATACGCCTTTTAAATGAAGAGGAAAGTCAGGTCGAACCAACCAAAGCTAAACCAGTTCAGGCCGAACCTGTTCAGGCCGAATCAGGCGTAGAGCAATTTAGCCGGCTACAAGGTGGTAGCTTCGTACACCTGATTTTTATGATTCTATTAGTTCTCAGCTTGGCATCGGCATTGGGCATCGGCGCTTGGAAAACCCACTATGTGAATTGGGGCGAATCGATCAATATCCTAGATCACTTGAATCTGGCTATCACGAGCACACTGCACCTGATTAGCACTCAAACTGAATCTGGCACCCTCATGAATACCATTTTATTGGCGGCACTTTGTTTCGCTGGCTTTAGCTTTATGCTCAATTGCGCGGTTCAATTGACCGTCGAAGAGAGCAATACGCAAAATATCTATTCATTGGTAGTCGAGTCTAAAATTCTTCAAGCAATCGCGATATTCGTTTCAGCTAGCTACTTTATTTCGAATGGCATTAGCATCGACATATGGTTGATAATAGGCATCTTGGGCTGGATATTGGCCGCCCATTTAATGCTTGGCATGAGCTTAAAACAAGCAAAGACTGGCAAGCAGAACTCAGTATTCAGTCTCGCTAGCGGCGTTTTAATTGTTCTGGGTTTGCTGCAAACGATAATAATCTCCCTCAACTGGCTTGCCATGACCTATTATACGTATGCGGCGAGTGGTTTGCTGCTGATTTCCATCGCTTGCCTACTATGGTGGCGGTCGGTACCGCAATTAATTAAAAGTTTTACCCAGAAACCTAGTAACGATTTGTTCTAGAAGAGTTTAAAACAGGGTAAAATGTATTGTTGAGGCAGGTTAGAGTTAAATCGTAAACGGAGCTTTTAACCATTTTAACGCGATTTAAACCATTCGACGCCATTTTTACACTTATAAAGTAAGGTCAATCATCTAAGTTATGCACGTTTTATCCATAGGTTTAAATCACACAACGGCTCCCGTAGAGGTGCGCGAACGCGCAGCTGTAGCGGCCGAGCACTTGGATGATGCCTTATTGGATATATCAAAACGCACCGGTATTGAAGAAGCGGCTATTCTGTCCACTTGCAATCGAACCGAAGTTTATTGCCAAGTCCCTGAATCAAATATCCACGTGGTTAGCGATTGGCTGTGTGACTTTCACCAATTGAGAAAAGATGAAGTAGCGCCTTTTTTGTACACCTTTCCGGATCAAGCGGCGGTTAAACACGCGTTCCGTGTGGCGGCTGGTTTAGATTCGATGGTAATTGGCGAGCCACAAATACTAGGGCAAATGAAAACGGCATTCGCTAAAGCGCACAAAAACGGCAACACTGGTAAGGTATTGAACCGTTTATTTCAACATACTTTTTCAGTCGCTAAAGAGATTCGCACCAGCACCAGCATTGGTAGCCACGCAGTTTCAGTCGCGTATGCCGCGGTATCGCTGTCTAAGCAGATTTTCTCGGATATATCGAAGCAAACGGTGCTGTTAATCGGCGCTGGGGAAACTATCGAACTCACCTGCCGACATCTATACGCTCAGGGCGTGCGCAACATCATAGTCGCCAATCGCACCGTCGAGCGAGCCGAAAGCCTAGCTAAGGAGTTCGGCGCTCAGGTCATTTCACTGCACGAATTGCCCACTCGCCTTAGTGACGCTGATATGGTTTTTAGTTCTACTGCCAGCACGTTACCGATCCTAGGCAAGGGCGCGTTTGAAAGCGCCTTGAAGAGACGCAAGAACAAGCCGGTACTGGTAGTCGATCTGGCAATTCCTCGAGATGTAGAGAAAGAAGTTGGCGACTTAAGCAATGTTTACCTTTATACCGTCGATGATTTACAGAAAGTCGTCTCTGACAATTTAGAGTCGCGTAAAAGCGCGGCAGTTGAAGCTGAAAAAATTGTTGACCAGCAAACCTTGCAATTCATGCACTGGTTTAAAAACTTACAATCGATTCCAACCATACGTCAATTGCGTGATCGCACCAGTTCGATCACTGAAAACGAATTAGTAAACGCCAAGAAACGTTTAAAAGCAGGCGAAGACCCCAATATTGTGCTTGAACATTTCGCTTACGCACTTTCGCAAAAATTCATGCACCACCCAACTGAATCATTGCGCCAAAAACATGACGAAGCCCTACTCTCGGCTACCCGAGAGCTGTTCGGCCTAGATAATTAAAAGAGAAACAACGTGAAAGATTCCATCCGCTTTAAGCTGGAAAACCTAGTCGATCGTCAAGAAGAACTGAACGCACTTTTGTCGCAACCAGAAACGATGAACGACCAAAACGTTTTTCGCAAATTTAGTATTGAGCTGTCCGAAATTGCCCCGATCATCGAAAACTTTCAAGAGTACCGAGTATTAGAAGGCGATGCCGAAGCAGCGCAAATGATGATCGATGAAGACGATAAAGAAATGCGCAAAATG
>Ga0075467_10001018_pt1 | contig 23102 bp, 19 predicted proteins | sample DEB08_DNA_9_FD_75067 | JGI IMG/M metagenome (GOLD analysis project Ga0075467, IMG submission 75067) | Aqueous microbial communities from the Delaware River and Bay under freshwater to marine salinity gradient to study organic matter... | ecosystem: Environmental > Aquatic > Marine > Coastal ... | reverse complement strand
GAAACCGTCGGGAGTGTCATCAAATTCGGGACTGAAACTCGCAATTTCTCCAGCAGCAATTGCCTCAGGAGTTGTCAGAGCTTCTTGAGCCCACACCGTCACGTGGCCACTTTTTCGGTCAAGCTCAACTCGAGCCTTTTCACATGAACCATCGGTGCGGTGATAAGCGACGAGAAGGGCAGCTTCAATGGAGTCGACCAAAAGCTCCAAGGACATATTGCGTTCCCTTACAAGCGCCTTAAGTGCGCTGATATCAATATCCACGTCTACTCCTCACGGTTGAATTCAATTTGGATAACTGCCTTGTCCACTTCGGGGACTTTGAACGACACAGCATTTTCTTTTGCATCGGTGCCCTTTACTTGATCACCCTCAACCTCGTGAACACGGATCAACAGATCATCCCGATCCTCTGCGAAAGACACATTCACTAGCCGACTAATCGCCCGACGCCAATGGCGAATCTCGGTCAAAGGACGATCGGTACCCGGTGAGGAGACCTCCAAAACAAAGGGGTGCTCTTCAAGCTCTTCGATGGCGTCGAGTTCCTCCGAGATGGCAAAACTGATCCGCGCAATTTCATCGAGGTCGATACCACCGTCTTTGTCAACTATGACCGTTACAACTTCGCGTCTACCGGCCTGCTTTATTGAAAAATCCTCAAGGTCGACACCCATGGTGGTGCACACAGATTCCGCGGTACCGCGTGCGCGCCCAAGTGGTATTCCCATAGTTCTCACCGCGATTTCCAATTGTGGTTGGTCAGTTGTGCCTCGTAGTCTACATCTAGAGCTAGGGCCAAAGATCCCACGCTAATCGGACAATGAGAATTGCCGTAATTCCCAGAAAGACAAAGCGCACAAATGGGCTACCCCTCCGAATGGCGGTCCGCGCCCCAAAATAGGCACCCCCGATGTTGCAGACCGCCATGACGATACCCAGAGTCCATAAAATCGAGCCGGTGAATCCAAAGACAATCAGCGCGGCCGCATTTGTTCCGAGGTTCACGATTTTCGCCGTCGAAGAGGCTGAAAGGAATGAATACCCCAACAAACTAACGAGTGCGATGAGAAGAAACGACCCTGTTCCCGGGCCGAAAATTCCGTCATAGAAACCGATGACTGACCCCACGCCAATTGCCGCAAGATAATGTCGTCTCGATCCACCCCAACGCATGTTGCTCGTAGCGCCCATAAGTGGGTTAACAAGCGTCCACACCCAAACCAGGACAAGCGCGATCAGGATTCCGACGCCAAAGTATTCAGTCGGAATCACATGGGTCGTAGCCGCTCCCAGTGCAGAAAATACAAATGCAACACCTGCCATCGGCAGTGCAGTTTTCCAGTCAGGATTCAGATGTTTCACGTATGTTCGCGCCGCGGTACCGGTCCCAAAAAAACTAGAGAATTTATTAGTGGCCAGAGCGTTGACTTCGCTGCCTGCTGGGAGCGCTATAAAAAGTGCAGGTAATTGCAGGAGGCCTCCGCCGCCACTTACTGCATCAACCCAGCCAGCCGCTCCTGCAGCGATAGCCAAGAGCAGGAACGTCCATAGAGTTAGGTCGTGCATATTTGGTGCACTGTTGCAATTGCATCTTGGATTGCAATGTCAACTCGCTCACCGGTCGCGCGATCCTTCAATTCAATCACACCGTTTTCCAAGCCTTTCCCAACAACGACGATTGTTGGCACACCAATTAATTCGGAGTCATTAAATTTCACCCCAGGGGAAACACCCACCCGGTCGTCAAAAATTACACGGAGCCCCATGGAATCCCAGACCGCTGCAAGCTCTTCGGCTTTGGCGCTAACTTCCTCGGACTTGCCCGCTGCAATCAGGTAGATGTCTGCCGGAGCTACTTCACGCGGCCAAACCAAACCCTTTTCATCATGGTGCGACTCGGCAATGACAGCAACGGCACGTGAAACACCAATCCCATAGGAACCCATGGTCACTGTAACGAGTTCACCATTTTCATCGAGGACCTTCAAACCGAGAGCTTCAGCGTATTTTCGGCCTAGTTGAAAAATATGCCCTATCTCGATGCCGCGAGCCAGGCTCACACTTCCACCGCATGCAGGGCATGGATCTCCGTCGAATACCTCAGCTACGTCAATGACTCCGTCGGAATTAAAGTCACGCCCAAAGACAAGGTCATAAACATGTTTGCCTTTTTCATTCGCGCCTGTGATCCAACGGGTTCCACGCACCACTCTCGGGTCGGTCAAGAATTCGATACCACTGTCAGAATTTTCTCCCAAAACACCTGGACCTATATATCCCTTTACGAGTGAAGGGTGCTTCTCAAAATCTGCCTCCTCAAAAGGGCGGGCGACTCTTGGGTACAAGGCAGCCTCAAGTCTGCGGATCTCAATCTCTCGATTTCCTGGCAAGCCAATCGCCAGCGGCGTTTCACTTTCATCAGCGTTTGTCACAATCATCAAAATATTCTTCAACGTGTCTGCATCGGTCCACGCACGATCAGACCTAACTAAATCTTTTCGCTCATTGGACAAACTCACAAGTGAATCAATGGTTGGTGTGTTGGGAGTCTGCTCTGCATGGGCTATCGGTGCATCGTGATGAGCATCTGAGGCGAGATCAAAGGCCGATTGTGCAACATGAAATGCTTCCACATTGGCTGCGAAGCCACAATCACATCGCACATAGGTGTCCTCACCGAATGCATTGTTCGCAAGAAACTCTTCACTGCGCGAACCTCCCATGGCCCCTGCCATAGCGGTGACAATCACATAATCCAACTTGAGCCGATTAAAAGTGGAGATGTAAGCATCACGATGTTTCTTGTATGAGACATCCAAACCTGCGTCATCGACATCAAATGAATAGGAATCTTTCATAACAAACTCTCGACCGCGAAGGATTCCGGCACGGGGTCTAGCTTCATCGCGATACTTCGTTTGAATCTGATAAATCGAAAGAGGTAGGTCACGGTATGAAGAAAATTCACCTTTAACCATTAGCGTAAAGACTTCCTCATGCGTTGGACCAAGGAGAAAGTCATTATCTTTCCGGTCCTTCAATCGGAAAAGATTATCGCCGTATTCGGTCCAGCGTCCCGATATTTCATAGGGCTCGCGAGGAAGCAGTGCAGGAAAATGCACTTCTTGGAAGCCCGCCTGATTCATTTCCTCGCGGATGATTTCTTCAACGTTGCGAAAAACCTGATAACCCAGTGGCAGCCATGAAAAAATACCGGGCGCAAGCCTTCGAATATAACCGGCACGAACCAGGAGTTTGTGACTGGGGACTTCGGCGTCGGCCGGATCCTCGCGCAATGTCCGCACAAAAAGAGTTGACATACGTTGAATCACAATTACCTCAATTTCACTTATTCAGCTATTTCAGACCTATAACTTGATATTGCCCTTGACGGTAGAAGAATAGTGGCCAAACACGTAGATATATCGGAGAGGCTAAAACAACACGGTTGCAAATGTTGCCATTTGCTTGAAACCCAGTCGCTCATACGTTTTTCGAGCCGGGATATTGAAATCATTCACATAAAGGGTCACGATCTTCGCGAATGACGAACGGATCTCAACAATTGCGGCGGCCAACGCTGGCCCTGCCAAACCTTGTCCCCGGACACTTGGGTTGACCCACACGCCTTGAAGCTGCGCTATGTGATTTGTCGCGAAACCTACCTCCGTCTTGAAGAGAACGCGTCCGCCTTCGATAACAGCCAGTGCCATTCCCGAATCAATAACTTCCGCAATCCTTCTCTTGTATTGATGTTCTCCACCATTTGCGATCGGGGATACGCCCACCTCTTCAGTGAACATATCAACACACGCAGGGAATAACAGATCAAGTTCACTTGGCAAAACCCTTCGAACTCTCGTGTCCAAGGCGCACATCGGATCACTATCAATGTGCATGAACGGTTGGTTTTCACGGACAGCCCGAGCCTGACCCCAAAAGGTCTCCAATCCCTGCCATAAGTCACGAACCTGAAGCGATTCACCAAGAATCGATGAACTTCTTCGCCCGGCCCTGATGAGCTCAGATGCAAAGGCATTGCGTGCTGAGGCATCGGTATTGACCGGGACAATATTGGCACCCACAAATAGCATGCTGTGAAGGTGATCCCCGATAAAAAATCCCCATAGAGCTCCACCAAGTCGCCAATGGTCTATCAGCGCGGCTTCTATCCGACTGATGACAAAACCATTAACCGATGGGTTCCTGCTGGCCAAAGCAAGGGCCTGAGGCAATTCGCGTTGGGTGACGTTGCGGACCACCCCGGGACGAAAGGCCAAGGTTCTTTCACGTTCAACGATTGTCATGAAAGTCCGCTACGCCGTAACGACGGTAGGTTCACCTTTGGTTTCCATTGATTCCGCAAGTTTCATAGCTTCCTCGATCAAGGTTTCCACGATCTGTGACTCGGGGACAGTTTTAATCACTTCCCCTTTGACAAAAATCTGACCCTTACCATTGCCTGATGCCACACCAAGGTCGGCCTCTCGTGCTTCACCTGGCCCGTTAACAACGCATCCCATCACGGCAACGCGAAGCGGAACGTCGAGGCCCTCAAGGCCCGCAGTGACCTGCTCAGCGAGTGTGTAAACATCGACTTGGGCACGACCGCACGAAGGGCATGAAACAATTTCCAGACCACGTTGCCGCAGGTTCAAGGACTCCAAAATTCCAATGCCCACTTTGATTTCTTCCACTGGTGGCGCCGATAACGACACTCGAATAGTGTCGCCGATTCCACGGGAAAGTAGCCCGCCGAAGGCAACGGCCGACTTAATGGTTCCTTGAAAAGTTGGGCCTGCCTCTGTCACTCCCAAATGAAGTGGATAGTCACATTGCTCGGAAAGAAGCATGTAAGCCTTCATCATGATCACGGGATCGTGATGCTTGACCGAAATCTTGATGTCACCGAAACCATGTTCTTCAAACAGCGAAGCCTCCCACAACGCTGATTCCACGAGGGCCTCGGGCGTTGCCTTGCCATATTTCTCCAAGAGTCGCGGATCGAGTGATCCAGCATTTACCCCAATGCGAATCGGAGTCTTGGAATCCAAGGCGGCTTTCGCGATCTCACCCACCTTGTCATCAAATTTTTTGATATTTCCTGGATTAACACGAACGCCAGCGCAACCAGCATCGATTGCGGCAAAAACGTACTTCGGTTGGAAATGAATATCAGCGATCACCGGAATTCCCGACTTTTTCGCTATTTGCGCCAGCGCATCTGCATCATCTTGGCTTGGCACCGCGACTCTGACAGCCTCACAGCCTGCAGCCGTTAGCTCAGCAATTTGTTGAAGTGTGCTGTCAACGTCCGCCGTCAACGTGGTACACATTGACTGGACACTGACGGGTGCGCCACCTCCCACAGCGAGCGGCTTCGCATGGTGTTTGAGGATCAACTGCCGGGTCTTGCGCCTGGGTTCAACAATCATTGGTGGGGGCGCAGGAAGTCCTAGATCAATGCTCACTCCCCCATTATCGGCCCTAAGGACTAACCCAGCGAGATGGGCTTAACCAAATCTGCCCAAATCACGATGACCCCCATGGCCAACAGCACACCGGCGACCACGTAAGCGACCGGAAGCAGTCGGGCAGTATCAACCGGTCCTGGGTCAGCCTTCCCCCTAAACCGTGCCCACTTGCGCTTGATTCCTTCATATAACGCACCGGCGACATGTCCACCATCAAGGGGAAGAACGGGGATCAAATTAAATAAGAAAAGGAAAAGATTCAATGATGCGGCTAACCCAAGGAATGTGGCCACTTTGGAGGTGATCGGGGAATCCATACTTGCAATCTCGCCGCCTAACCGACTCGCGCCCACCACTGAGACCGGACCATCCAACGCCCTTTCTTGGCCACCAATTAACGTTTCGCTCACCAGTTCGTACAGTCGCACAGGCAGCGAAATTAAGGCCTCAACAGATCGAACCGTGATGTCCCACATGAAACCTGGAACAGTTGTTATTGATTGCCGAACATATTCAAATGTCGGGCGCAGGCCCAAGAATCCCACGGTTTGACTTTCACCCGTTTCCGCACCATTTTCGTCGTAGACGGGGCGCGTCACTTCAGCGACCGCAAGGGGAAGGGAAACCTGTCCTTCACCTCGGTTGACAACGAGTGTTGTCTCGACATTTGGGTTAACCAATATCCAATCAGTCACGTCTTCCCACGTGGTCGCTCTTTGGTTGCCAACCGAGACTATTTCGTCACCTGCAAGTAACCCTGCCTGAGCCGCTGGAGTTGCCGCGGTTCCCTCCGGGCAGACACCCGAAGGCAGTGAGTCGCCCGTGGGTTGCAGCATCGTTGGTGTGCAAGGTACGACTGCGGCCACTGTCAAAGAAGGCTGCGGCAAACCAATTCCCACCAAGACAATCGTGAATAGAAAGAATGCAAGTGCAAGGTTCATAAACGGGCCACCAAGCATGATGATCACCCGCTTATGGACGGGTAACTTGTAGAACAGTCGATTTTCGTCACCCGGAAGCATCTCATCAAATGAGGCTTCCCTCGCCTGAGCAACCAATGATGCAAACCGACCGGTCGACATGGAGCGGGATCGACCCTCTGGATCGTCTTTCGCAGGTGGGAGCATTCCCACCATCCTGATGTAACCACCTAATGGGATTGCTTTAATCCCATAACGTGTTTCGCCGCGCACCTTTGACCAGATTGTTGGACCAAAACCCACCATGTAGTCCGGAACGCGAAGCCCAAATTTCTTTGCCGGGACAAGGTGGCCAACTTCATGTAAGGCGATTGAAAGACCAATGAGCAACGCAAAAAGGAGAATTCCAACTACTTCCAGCATGCTCACTCCCTTTCACTCAATGTCGGTCGACCAAGGTCAGTTATTCAGGCGTTGCTCCCGCGCCCAACTATCTGCAGCTAGGACGTCTTCCAGTGTAAGCACGTTCCCTGACACGTAGGCACTTCCCGGCCCATCTTGGCTTGAACCCGCTAAATGTGACTGAAGGATCCGTTCAATGTGGACGACAATTGACGTGAATGAAATCTCACCTGCTAAGAATGCGGCAACGGCACTTTCGTTTGCGGCGTTAAAGACGGCCGGTGCTGTGCCACCTGCTTCCCCTGCTGCTCTGGCGAGTCCGACTGCCGGGAAAACCAGTTCGTCGAGTGGCATAAACTCCCAGGTTGCGGCACTCTTCCAATCGCATGCGGGCGCTACATCGGCCACCCGAAACAGATCTCGGCCCGCAGACAAACCCCACGCGATGGGAATTCGCATGTCCGGTGGACTTGCTTGGGCAATCGTTGAGCCGTCGACAAACTCCACCATGGAATGGACCACTGATTGCGGGTGAACTGTGACTTCAATGTTGTTAAAGGCGATGTCAAACAGTAGGTGAGCCTCGATAACTTCCAAACCTTTATTCACCAAAGTTGCAGAGTTGATGGTGACCAGGGGACCCATCTTCCAAGTGGGGTGTGCAAGTGAATCGGCAATACTTACCTCTTCCAACTCCAAGGCACTTTTCCCGCGAAATGGGCCACCACTGGCGGTGATAATCAGTTTTCGAACTTCGGATCTTTTCCCCGCGAGCAAACATTGCGCGATCGCCGAGTGTTCAGAATCAACGGGAACAATCTGGCCTGGGAAGGCGATATTTTTCACCAGATCCCCGCCAATAATGAGGGACTCCTTATTCGCCAGTGCCAACTTGTTACCCACTGAAAGGGTTGCCAGTGTGGCTTGAAGCCCAGCAGCGCCCGCGATCGCGTTGAGCACAATGTCCGCATCCATGCGCGCCAATTGCTCCGGGGCATCAGGCCCGATCACCAGTTCAGGGATCCTGCGTTCCCCTTGGGAAAATCCACGATTTTGAGCGCCTGCAAGTAAATGCATCTGCACGTCCTGGGCGCAGGTGCCTAGAGTCACACCAATAACTTCCACGTCAAAATCAAGGGCGGCTTGAGCTAAGTGTTGAGCATTCGCACCTGTTGCGCACAATCCGACGACGGTGAAACGGTCTGGATTGCGTGCAATTATGTCCAAGGCTTGCACCCCAATGGAACCCGTGCTACCTAGAATCACGACGCGAATGGGTCGAGTCGGTTCTGTGTAGGACTTAATCACAACCACAGTTTAGAAGGTCATCAATGTCATGGACGCGGATTCACCCCTATGCTGGGAGTTTAGTGTCGATAGCAACCACCGATCAGAGGAAAATCAATGACCATCGCCGCCGAACGAGTAATCAATGGAGTTGTTCAAGAGCGCAATTTGATCACTGAGTTGCCTGGTCCTCATTCGTTGGCACTGTTGGCTCGCAAAGAGAACGCTGTCTCCTCCGGCGTGGGTATTGGCCTCCCTGTTTTCATTACCAAGGCCGGCGGCGGAATTCTTGTTGACGCGGATGGCAACTCACTTATCGACATGGGCTCAGGCATAGCCGTCACCACTGTTGGTAATGCAAACCCAGAGGTGGCCAGCCGAGTCGCAGCACAGGTTGCGAACTTCACGCATACCTGCTTCATGGTCACTCCCTATGAAGGATACGTCGAAGTATGTGAAGTACTCAACCGACTCACCCCCGGGGATCACGAGAAGCGCAGTGCACTTTTTAACTCGGGCGCCGAAGCCGTTGAAAATGCCGTAAAAATCGCACGTGCATTCACTGAGCGTCAGGCTGTTGTTGTTGTTGAACATGGGTACCACGGACGTACCAACCTCACAATGGGGATGACGGCCAAGAACATGCCCTATAAACACTCTTTTGGCCCATTCGCTCCAGAAATTTATCGAGTCCCCGTCTCCTACCCATTCCACGATGGTCCGCATGGTGGCGCAGAAGTTGCCGCATGGGCTATCTCTCGCATGGAGAAAGAAATTGGTGCCACAAATATTGCGGCAATCGTGATCGAGCCAATTTTGGGTGAGGGTGGTTTTATCGTCCCCGCTCCTGGTTACTTCAAGGCCGTGGCTGATTACGCGCAGGCAAATGGAATTGTTTTCGTTGCCGACGAGATCCAATCTGGATTCGCTCGCACCGGTGATTGGTTTGCTAGTGAATTCGAAGGCGTTGTGCCGGACCTGATCACCACTGCCAAGGGAATTGCCGGCGGCATGCCGCTTGCCGCAGTTACTGGCCGCGCGGAGATCATGGACTCGGTACATGCTGGCGGATTGGGTGGTACCTATGGCGGAAATCCAGTTGCCTGCGCCGCAGCACTTGGGTCAATGGCGTGGATGCAAGAACATGATGCCTGTCAAATCGCTAGGGATATTGAAGCAATCATGTTGCCACGACTTGCCGACATGCAAATAAACCATCCAACTATTGGAGATATTCGCGGTCGAGGGGCCATGATCGCGATTGAACTCGTTAAGCCCGGCACGCTGGAACCCGATGCAGCCAGAACCGCCGCACTCAACAAGTACTGTCACCAGCACGGTGTGGTCACACTCACTGCCGGAACTTACGGCAACGTATTTAGATTCCTACCCCCATTAACGATTCCAATTCCACTTTTAGAAGAGGCCCTAGGAATTCTTGAGGCAGCATTCGAAGCAACGGCCTAACCGGAAATCTTCAGTTACTCCCCTGGAATCCGACCATCTAACAACGGCTGGGCAGGATCCCACGTTGTTCCATCCCGTTGATCCTTGCGGCGCCGAGCAATTGCACTGAGGGCCTCCAGAACCACACGATTACCCAGAAGTGCCGTGATGTCGGCATGGTCAAATGGTGGGGATACTTCAACAATATCCATGCCAACAACTGGAAGTTCGTAGCAAATCCTGCGAACCGCGTCGAGTAATTCTCGCGCGCTGAGACCGCCGGGCTCAGGAGTGCCGGTCCCTGGTGCATGCCCTGGGTCACACACATCAATGTCAACACTGAGAAAAATCCCATCACAATCAGCCATTGCGATCTCAAACGCCTGTGTCAGACATTCATTGAGTCCACGAGTAACGATTTCCGTCATCTCGTAGGAGCGCATTCCTTGCTCAGCCATCCAACCGAGTGTTGCCGGTTCGGGCCAATAACCTCGCAATCCAATTTGCAGGAACCTATCTCCACGAACCGCCCCTGATTCAATCAGTCTGCGCATTGGTTGACCGTGTCCAATTAACGAACCAAAAGTAATATCACCGGTGTCAGCATGTGCATCAAAATGAATCACTCCAATTCTTCCCCAACCATGAGCCCGAGCCACACCTGTTGCATCAGGCCAAGTAATCGTGTGGTCACCGCCAAGCACAATCGGGATAGCCCCGGTCCGCGCAATTTTCTCGATTTCGACTTCAAGGTCGACACATGAACGGGCCGCATCCCCGCTGTACAACTCGACATCGCCTGCATCGACAACCTTCAAGTCCGTCAAACCATCAACCCTCATTGCAAGTGATGGCCTGCTGCCGTCATGTTCCAAATAACAGGCCGCCCGCAGCGCCTGCGGACCAAAACGCGCACCCGCCCGATATGACGTCCCACCGTCGAATGGTGCACCAACTATGACAACATCGGCGTCGGCAAAACTCGTGAGCTCATCAAGATCGCACTCAGGCACACCCAAGAAGGTGTAGTTGGGACCAAATTGACTTCCGTATCTCGTCATAAACTCACCCTACTCTTAAGAATCGAAGCCAAGGCCGAGTGAATCAAGTAAACGTAACCACAGATTACGCTTCCCCTTTTCTCGGTCTGCCCTCTGCAAAGATTTGGTGGTCCACGAAATTACCCAACTGCGAAATGGTTCCGGCGGAAATGGCAGTGGCTTTGTCTTGACCATTCGGAGTTTTGTTCGTGCGGTTTCTCGCCCCTGAAGGAGATCCAGTGACGTCAGCGCGGCAAAACGCGAAGCCCCCACCCCTAGCCCGGTAAATCCCGCGACGTACACAGTTTTGCCCCCATGGGCTTTTCCCCAGAAGGCACTAAATCGTGAGCAGGTGTCGATCGCACCTCCCCAGCCGTGAGAGAAATTTACATCGGCCAGTTGTGGGAATGTCTGCACAAAATGATCGGCTAACCGTGCGAATGAGTCAAAATCTGTATCGAACTCGGGCTTAACGCCGGCTTTGCCGTGATAAAGCGCGTCATATCCTCCAAATAGTATGCGACCGTCTTCGGTGACTCGGTAGTAATGAAATTGATTGCCGCTGTCACCCACACCCTCGCGATTCAACCAGCCAATTGATGCCCGCTGCTCGGTGCTGAGTGGTTCGGTTACCAAGACGTAGTCGTAAACCGGCACTATTAAGTGTTTGAGTCTTTTCAGTAATGGTGGATAGGCATTCGTTGCCAAAACAACCAAGCGACCTGTGACGTCATGACCACGCACCTTTACAAGAACGGAATTTCCCGAATCTTGCAATTGATCAACTTCTGAGTCCTCGAAAATTTCTACGCCCAAACGCTCAAGTTCCCGGGCCAACCCCCAGGCCAACCGAGCCGGATCCACCACCGCAACTTCGGGGTCGAAAAGTGCTCCCTGGTAAATCGGAGAGTTGATTCTTGATCGAATCTGATCTGACGTTAAGTATTGAGAACTAACCCCCAAATCATTCATTGCATCATGGACCTCTTGCAACTCTCGTGCTTGATAATCCTGTGTTGCCACATCAATCTCACCGGAGACAAGCCAATCGCACTCGATCTTCAATTGACTTATTCGGGCATCGATCTCAGTCAAATTTTGTGATCCCAATCGAAGTAGTTCCGGCATTTCATCTGGCCAGCGTGCAAGGCCGTTACTAAAACCGTGTGTCAGCGAGGCAGCGACAAAGCCACCGTTTCTACCCGTAGCTCCACTCGCAATGCGATCACTTTCGAGAACGACAATCTTCCAGTGCGGATTCTCCAGTACAGCCTCAAGCGCTGACCAAAGACCGGTAAAGCCTGCTCCAATAACAACCAGGTCGGCTTCAATGTCTTGATTGACAGGAGGCATTGCAGCGGGTCGCTGCAAATTATCCAACCAGAAACTTTCATGCCGGAGGGACTTGGTTTTGGTATAACCATTTTGTGAGGGTATTTCACTAAACACGCGGGGTCCTTACGTCGAAGTTAACGTAATGAGTCAGACCGAGCGCCTGACTTTCCCACCAATCCCTTCGGACCTAACATCTAGTTGACTTAAATATTTTACTCAATCACTTTTGCACCCGATTAAAAAGGCTTTTCAATTGTGAAACGGTTTCAGATTAACTCTTAGGAAGAAGCGCGTCAATATTTACTGGGTTCTTTGAGATGTCATTTTCCAACGCCTTCCGCCTGCGGCTTCCCACAAACTGGCTAATGAGGACGATCAGCAGTGCGATCACGAATACGAGGGTCGCTAGAGCGTTAACCTGTACTGGAATTCCTCGCTGCGCGGCCCCCCAGATGTAGATCGGAAAGGTCACAACAGTCCCCGCGTTGAAGAAACTGATTATGAAGTCATCAAATGACAGTGAGAAGCCCAACAGCGCCGCACCGGCAATGCCAGGGGCCACGAGTGGGAGGGTGACATAGCGAAATGCTGCCCGAGGACCGGCGTACAAATCACGGGCCGCTTCTTCAAGTCTGGGATCCATTCCCTGTAGCCGAGCCTTAACGGTCACGACAACAAATGAAATCGTGAACATGATGTGGGCGATTACGATGGTGATTTCACCCAATGGAAACCGCAAATTCAAGAACAAGGCAAGAAGGCTGGCACCCATAACCACTTCCGGTGTAGTCATGGGAAGAAAAATCAGGAGATTGGTGGAAGAGCGTCCGCGAAACCTGTACCGCACGAGAGCAAACGCAATCATGGTTCCCAAAATCGTAGCGATCAGAGTTGAAACTAGGCCGATTCGAATGCTGATCATGAACGAATCGCACACGCCTGGAACTCCACAAATATTCTTCCAACCATCCAATGAAAAGGTATTCCAACTGGTGTTGTATTTGCCCTCCGGCTTATTAAAACTCAACACGGCAACGACAGCAATGGGTATGAATAGGTAAACCAAAACCGCGACAGCGACAACCCCAAGTAAGTTGCGACGAATCCAGCGCATTAAACCAGATCCTCCGTTCCAGCCCGGCGAATATAGGTGAATACCAACACGAGAATCGAGGCCATCAACACGAATGACAGGGCACTAGCCGTTGGGTAGTCTCGGAATTCGATGAAGTTGGTTTGGATCACGTTACCGATCATTCGGTCTTGAGTGGAACCCAATAATTCAGAGTTGATGTAATCACCGGTCGCAGGAATGAATGTCAGCAAAGTTCCCGCAACGACACCCGGCAATGAGAGCGGCCAAGTCACCTTACGAAATGTTGTGAATGCTGATGCGTAGAGGTCATTTGACGCCTCTAATAAGCGTGGATCGATTTTTTCCAAAGCTGCATAGAGTGGCAGGATCATAAATGGCAGAAAATTGTAAGTAAGTCCTGCGATGACAGCGATTCCCGTGTTAAGAATTCGATCATCAGGTAGCAAATGCAAGTAATTGAAGAATGACGTGATGAATCCTTCGTCTGCGAGAATCGTCTTCCATGCGTAGGTTCTCAACAAGAATGATGCAAACGACGGTGCAATAACAAGAACAAGCATGAGTGCCCGCCACCGACCGGCCTTGAAAGCAATGAAATAGGCCAAGGGGTACGCGATAAGAAGCGCGAGTCCTGTCGCGATACCTGCGTATACAAATGAGCGAAGAAATTGTGGCCAATACTCCACTAATGCATCAGAGTAATTACTTATTTGAAAGGCCGGGACGTACTGTCCTGATTGTCCCGCTACAGGAGCTTGCAAACTGGTTAAAAACAATGTCACGAACGGTATGGCAAAGAAGATCGCCAACCAGGTCATGCCGGGAAGTAACAAAAAATAACCGGTACGAGATTTTCTCTGACCGACTACACCACTTGTGCTACCTGTTGAGGGAAGAACCGCAACCACGCTCAGGCTCCTGCTGCCATCGCTTGCACCGTCGTGGCCAGAAGCGTTTCCCCACCAGCAAGACCAAAAGTATGCTCGGGAGCCCAGTGCACCAGCACCCTGTCACCTACACTGGAGCGATCTCCCACAATCACATTCTGTTCAAAGACTGTGATGTTTTGACCCCAGGGCACCGTGATCAAATATTGAGTGGACACCCCAGCATATGAGACGTCGACTACTGTCCCCTCCAAAATGTTATTGCCGGTTGGGATTTTCTCGCGGTCCGGAATATCAAGGACTGTCATTTTCTCAGGGCGAATGCCAACAATTATTTCGTCGCCTGTAGCCGAGTTGCGTTGCACCGGAACTAAAAATTTAATTCCATTCGCTAGGACTTCAATCATGTTTGAATCACTAGCAATCCGTGTGCCAGCGAATAGATTGGACTGACCTAGGAAATTCGCCACGAAAACAGTCTTGGGTAATTCATAGATTGAGGCAGGGTCACCCAGTTGCTCAATACGGCCAGCGTTCATGACAGCGATCGTGTCAGCCATAGTCATGGCCTCTTCCTGATCATGGGTCACGTGAACGAATGTAGTTCCCACTTCCGTTTGAATCCGCTTCAATTCAATTTGCATCTGGCGGCGCAGTTTGAGATCAAGAGCACCCAAAGGTTCATCCAGTAGTAGAACATCAGGCTCATTAATTAGTGCTCGGGCAACGGCAACGCGTTGTTGTTGCCCGCCGGAAAGTTGGGTTGGTTTGCGCCTTGCCATGGGCGCTAGTTCAACGAGTTCCAACATGGCGTTCACTGCAGGCTCAACATTCTTGATGCCACGACGACGCAACCCAAAGGCGACATTCTCGAAAATATCCAAATGCGGAAATAACGCGTACGACTGGAAAACCGTATTGACCGGTCGCTGGAATGCGCGAAGCGAGGTAATGTCTGATTCACCAATCGAGATACGACCCGACGTTGGATCTTCTAATCCGGCGACCATACGCAGAGTAGTCGTCTTGCCACACCCAGAAGCTCCCAAGAGTGCGAAGAATGAACCTGCAGGGATGGTCAAGGTGAGGTCGTCCACAGCAGCAACGTCACCGAACATCTTGGTGAGATTTGATAGGTGCAGATCCTCCACATTGCGTTCGCGATCGTGAACCACCAGCCGCCCCTTCAGGTTGAATATTTGAGAGAATTTGAGGGGATCGAATCACTTCGATCCCCTCGAGAAAAACCTAGTTCCCGGTCGCCTTTTGGAATAGTCGTTCATAAGCTTCATTCTGCTCGGCGGAAAGTTCCATAAAGACGTATGCCGAATCAAGTATCTCTGTGGATGGGAAAATCCACTCACTTGTCGCTAATTCGGGATCAATATTTTCCATGGCCGCCTGTGCGCCTTCTACGGGACACAGATAGTTGACCCAAGCAGCAACCTCAGCCGCCACTTCAGGTTCGTAGTAATAGTTCATTACTTTCTCGGCATTTTTCTTGTGCTGAGCCAACGAAGGAATCAGCATGTTGTCCGTCCACAACGTGCCGCCACTTTCGGGCAAACTGAATCCGAAATCCTCGCCAAGCGCAATAACGTCTCCCGACCATCCAATAACGGCTATGACATCACCGCTATCCAGCGCGCCAATGTAGTCATTTCCCGTTACCTGGCGAATTTGACCGTTATCTACCTGCTGTGTTAGGGCCGCAATAGCTTCTTCGAATTCGGCGTCCGTGAAGTCTGATGGGTTGTAACCCAGCCAGGCCAGAATGCACCCCATCGTGTCCCGCATTTCTGAAAGTACCGTGATTCTTCCCTTTAACGCGGGGTCAAAAAGTTCATCGAGTGAGACGAGCGCGTCCTTACCCGTTGCAGACTTAAGAGCGGGGACGTTATATCCCAATCCAGCAAAGCCAGACTGCCATGGCAAGGTGTAGTCGCGGTTGATATCGAATTCCACCGCTGAAAGCCGAGGGATCAGATTCACCGAATTCGGGATGCTCGCTTTGTCAAGTTTCTGAGCGTACCCGTTTTGAATCCACAGTGCAGCCATCCAGTCGGTGAGGACAACAATGTCGCGGCCAATATCGCGTCCCTGTTCTAGTTGGGTACGCACTTTGGCAAAAAACTCATTGTTGTCGTTGACATCTTCCGTATAGGTGACATCGATTCCCGTTGCGGATTTGAACTCTTCCAGAGTGGGGTACGTGCCAGTCTCTTCATCTGTATCCAAATAAGACGGCCAGTTGGACCAATTGACCAGCATTTCCGTGTCGGACATGTCTTCAGCAGCGGACGCTTCCGTGGAATCGCCCGAACTTGTGCCACAAGCGGTGGCGAGCATTGCCGCTCCACCAATCCCGGCGGCTTGGAGCAACCTGCGGCGTGACACTGAAGATCGCATACCTTGGGCTATTGCTGCAATTGCTTCTGGACGGTGTGAATTCATTGGGATTCCCTTCGTGCGCTCGTGAGTAATGCGATTCTCTTTTCGTGCCATTAATTTCCGTACTATGGCGCTCATGCTATTGCATGGGCTATTGAATGGGACACACATTATGGTCTTCCGAGTCTATCTAGATTGACCTAATGTTTACCCCATCTTCGCCCCATTCCGAAAAAAAGTACGGACAAAAGTCTCTAAATAATACATAGCGCATCACAGTTATATAACAAGGTGGAAATAATATGCCTGTATACCCGTATATTGATTTGGAGATGCATTCCGGTTGTAGCATTCTTTAAATCACTCGAGATGGAGTTGTAAATGAGCATTGTTCGTGCTGCCCTAGTTCAGACTGACTGGACCGGCGACAAAGAGTCCATGATTGTTAAGCACGAACAATACGCACGAGAGGCGGCGGCGGCAGGCGTAAAAGTTATCTGTTTCCAGGAACTTTTTTATGGGCCCTATTTTTGCCAGGTTCAAGATGCCGAATTTTACGCCTACGCTGAAGCCATTCCCGGCCCGATCACTGAGCGCTTTCAAGCACTTGCTCGTGAACTCGAGATGGTCATGGTTTTGCCCATGTATGAAGATGCGGGTCCGGGCTTTCTTTACAACACTGCAGCGGTCATTGATGCCGATGGAAGTTACCTCGGCAAGTACCGCAAGCAACACATTCCGCACGTCAAGGGCTTCTGGGAGAAGTTTTACTTCCGCCCAGGCAATGGTGGTTACCCAGTTTTCGACACAGCCGTAGGCAAAATTGGTGTTTACATTTGCTACGACCGCCACTTCCCCGAAGGTTGGAGGGCCCTTGGCCTTAATGGCGCACAAATAGTCTTCAACCCTTCAGCCACATCTCGTGGACTATCCGAGTACCTGTGGAGCATTGAACAACCAGCTGCAGCCGTCGCCAATGAGTATTACGTGGGAGCAATTAACCGCGTAGGTATCGAAGATCTCGGTGATGACGACTTCTACGGACAGTCATACTTTGTCGACCCAGAGGGTAGTTATGTCGGAGAAAAAGGCGATCCTTTCAAGTCGGAACTCATCATTCGCGACCTTGATTTGGAATTAATTACCACGGTGCGGACCCGCTGGCAGTTCTACCGCGACCGCCGCCCCGATGCTTATCAGGATCTCACCCGCCCATAAAACTCGCCGTCCAGACGGAAGGATTGTCATGACAATTTTGATAAAGAATGGCCAAGTTGTCTCACCACAGGGAGCCATTGCGGCAGACGTTTTGGTTGACGGGGAAAAGATTGTAGCCGTTTTCTCACCAGGTGATACGTCTATGGGAAATGAATTGGCTTCGAGCGCCGACACGGTAATTGATGCCGCAGGAAAATACGTTATCCCCGGTGGTGTTGACGCACACACCCATATGGAATTGCCCTTTGGTGGGACTTTCGCCTCCGACACCTTTGACACAGGCACACTGGCTGCCGCATGGGGTGGTACTACCACCATCATCGATTTTGCTGTTCAAAAAACTGGAGAAAGGGTGCAAGACTGTTTGGCCGCTTGGCATGAAAAAGCCAGCGGAAACACCCATATTGATTACGCGTTTCATCAGATCCTCGGCGGAGTAGATGACGAATCGCTCAAGGCTATGGACGAGCTCGTCAACGAAGGTATAACTAGTTTTAAATTATTTATGGCATATCCGGGTGTCTATTACAGTGATGACGGCCAAATATTGCGGGCCATGCAAGCTGCCTCCAACAACGGCAGCATGATCATGATGCACGCTGAAAATGGAATAGCGATCGACGTATTGGTGGCCCAAGCACTTGCTGAAGGCAAGACCGACCCCAAGTACCACTCCCTCACCAGGCCATGGGAAACCGAGGCCGAAGCTACGAATCGGGCGATCATGCTCTCCCGAATTACGGGCGCACCTCTGTATATCGTTCACATGTCAGCCAAACAGGCCGTGCAAGTTTTACAGTCGGCCAAAAATGAAGGTTTGAATGTCTTCGGTGAAACCTGTCCACAATATCTTTACCTCTCACTAGAGGAACAACTTTCACAGCCAGGATTCGAGGGTGCCAAGTGGGTATGTTCCACTCCCCTTCGTTCACAGGCTGAAGGTCACCAAGAAGAACTTTGGAAATATCTTCGAACAAATGATCTGTCCATCGTCAGCACCGACCATTGCCCATTTTGCTTCAAAGAGCAAAAGGAATTAGGCCTGGGGAACTTCGCCGCGATCCCTAATGGAATTGGCTCAGTTGAGCATCGCCTTGATCTTCTCTATCAGGGTGTGGTCAATGGACACATTTCGCTTGCCCGGTGGGTGGAAATCTGTTCTACAACTCCGGCCCGCATGTTTGGCCTTTACCCCCAGAAGGGTGTGATCGCCCCCGGATCGGATGCAGACATTGTCATCTACAACCCAGCGGGTCGAACTGAAATTGGCTTCCATAAGACACACCACATGAACATGGATCACTCAGCGTGGGAGGGGTTCAATATTGATGGTCACGTTGATACTGTCATTTCACGAGGCAAAGTCGTTGTCGACAACAACACTTACCTTGGTCACAAGGGGCACGGTAAGTTTCTCAAGCGGGGACTCAGCCAGTATCTGATTTAGTCCCTTTTAGTTGTCCAACACATGCCACATGAGAATCAAGGAGATACAGATGCACACTATTCCCCATTGGATCAGCGGCCAAGAGGTAGTACCGACCTCAGGAAATTTCGGACCAGTCTTCGATCCTTCAACGGGGGAACAGCAAGCGCAGGTAGGTCTTGCCAGCACTGCGGAGATGGATGCTGCTATAGCCACAGCAAAAGCAGCTTTTCCCGCGTGGCGCTCCACCTCCCTCTCACGCAAGTCGGAGATTCTGTTTCGTTTCCGGGAGTTGGTTGTTGCCAATAGGGATGAAATTGCCCGACTCGTCTCTATTGAACATGGCAAGGTCCCCAGCGATGCAGCGGGTGAACTAGCTCGGGGAATCGAGAACATTGAGTTTTCCTGCGGTATCCCTACTCACATGAAGGGTGGGTTCAGCGAGCAAGTTTCCGGCGGTATTGATGTTTACTCCATCAAGCAACCCCTCGGCGTTGTTGCCGGGATCACCCCCTTCAACTTTCCAGCGATGGTTCCTCTCTGGATGTTCACGAATGCAATTGCTACAGGGAACACCTTTATTCTAAAGCCCAGCGAAAAAGATCCCTCCGTCACCGTGTTTATGGCCAAGTTACTTAAAGAAGCAGGCCTACCTGACGGAGTCTTCAATGTCGTTCAGGGAGACAAGGTTGCAGTAGATGCCATCCTGAATAACCCGGACATCGCTGCCGTGAGTTTCGTTGGCTCAACCCCAATCGCCAAGTACATTTATTCGACGGGAACCGCGAATGGAAAGCGAGTTCAAGCACTTGGCGGGGCCAAGAACCACATGATTGTGCTGCCAGACGCCGATATCAACATGGCCGCCGATGCCTCCGTCAGTGCCGGCTTCGGATCTGCTGGCGAGCGCTGCATGGCAATTTCCGTCGTCGTGGCCGTCGGTGATATTGCTGATCCTTTGATTGAAGCGATTTCGGCGCGCATTCCGGCCTTGAAAGTGGGACCAGGTACTGATCCCGAGAACGAGATGGGCCCACTGATTACTGGAGAACACCGCGACAAGGTTGCCTCGTATATCGACGGTGCTGCTTCGGAAGGCGCCACCGTAGTTGTTGATGGTCGCGAAGGAACACTCCCGGAAAAGGGCTACTTCCTTAACCCATCACTCATTGATCATGTTCGGCCAGGTATGAAAGTGTATGACGAAGAAATCTTCGGTCCTGTCCTCTCGGTCATTCGCGTTGATACATACGACGAAGCCGTGACGCTGATCAACGACCATCAATACGGAAACGGCACGGCAATCTTCACCCGCGACGGTGGAGCCGCCCGCCAATTCCAATTTGACATTCAGGTGGGAATGGTCGGTATCAACGTTCCCATACCCGTACCAGTGGGCTACTACAGCTTTGGTGGCTGGAAGGCTTCAATTTTCGGTGACGCCAACATGTATGGACCTGCCGGAATTGAGTTTTACACCCACACCAAAACCGTCACTTCTCGGTGGCCAGATCCGTCGACAAGTTCTGTCGACCTGGGATTCCCTCAGACTCGTTAAACATATCGAGAACTATTCGCTGACGAAAGGTTAAAGCCATGGATTTTGGTGTGGTAATGCAATGCACTCCCCCGGCTGCACGGGTTATTGATCTTGCGCGCAAGGCGGAAACATACGGTTTCAAATATGTCTGGACCTTTGACTCACACATTTTGTGGGAAGAGCCATACGTTATCTATAGCAAAATTCTCAACGAAACACGCAACATCACCATTGGACCAATGGTTACGAATCCGGCTACTCGGGACATAACAGTCACAGCATCAGTGTTTGCGACATTGAACGAGATGTACGGAAACCGAACCGTGATCGGAATTGGTCGAGGTGATTCAGCCGTTCGAGTAACCAATGGCAAGCCCGTAACCGTGGCCGAACTTCGGGAAGCCGTTGTTAACCTCAAAGGGCTGGTTAATGGCGAGTCCATTGATTACAACGGCAATGACATTCGTCTCCCATGGGCGGCTGAAAGCCGCACCCCAGTATGGGTTGCTGCCTACGGTCCAAAAGTACTTGCGTTAACGGGTGAGGTGGGCGACGGATTCATCCTGCAACTCGTCGACCCTTCCATCGCTGAATGGACCATTAAAGCAGTAAAAGACGCCGCCAAGGCCGCTGGACGAGATCCAGACGCCGTGAAAATTTGCGTTGCTGCTCCTGCCTACGTCACCGAAGATGTTGCTCATGCCCGCGACCAACTCCGCTGGTTTGGTGGAATGGTCGGTAATCACGTGGCTGACATTGTCGACCGATACGGCGAGGGCGGTGGAGCCGTTCCGCAGGCACTCACCGACTACATCAAGGGTCGAAAAGGCTATGACTACAACGATCACGGCCAAGCGGGAAACACCCATGCTGATTTCGTCCCCGACGAAATTATCGACCGTTTTTGCATCATAGGTCCGGTAGAGGAGCAGATTCGACGCCTAGAGGAGCTCAAGTCACTAGGCGTTGACCAGTTCGCCCTGTACCTCCAGCATGACGACAAAGATCACACTATGGCCGAGTATGGAGAAAAAGTGATTCCAGCTGTATCAGAGAAGCGCAAAGCAAAAGAGTAAAGATGGCCTCAACTCGTGATCGAATCTCCAATGGATTTGTATCTTTTTTATGGGCCCTCGCAGGCATCGCAATCATTGGACTCATGTGGGAGCTCACAAAACTAATTGGCACGATCATCGATCTTCCTTTTAATACATCCAATCAAGCAATGCCCCACATTTGGACCATGTTTTCGGACTTTTCTCTGCCCGAAGTGAGGGGTTCAGACACGACGGTATTTCAAGCTGTCCTTGCCGCTTCAACCTACTCATTGACGCTAGCACTCGGTGGGTTTGTAATTGGAGTCTCTGTTGGTCTGCTCCTCGCGATAATCATGCAAAGGTTTTTGTTTTTTGAGCGCGGCCTCCTGCCATTCGTGATCGCCTCGCAAACCGTGCCTCTTATTGCCCTCGCCCCACTGATTGTCGGGATTGGAAATCAAATTAGTTTTGGACCAATTCAGTGGTCAACGACGTATTCTGTGATGTTTATTGCCGCGTATCTGGCTTTTTTCCCACTGTCTGTTGGTGCACTTCGTGGCTTGCAAGCGCCAAGTTCCACATCGCTTGAACTGATGCGCTCATACGCTGCAACAAACAACAAAGTTTTATGGAAATTACGCTTTCCAGCAAGTATTCCCTACCTTGTACCCGCTCTCAAAGTTTCAGCTGCAGCTGCGGTGGTCGGCACAGTCGTTGCCGAGATCTCAACAGGCGTTCGAGGTGGGATCGGAAGACTAATGGTCGAATACGCACGCGAAACCACATCCCAGCCAGCGAAAGTTTATGTAGCAGTTTTTGGCGCAATTTTGTTGGGACTTGTTGTCGCAGCCGCAATTACCGCAGTTGATGTATTGCTCACCCGGAATCTTCCTAAGAAAGGCCTCGCATGACAACCACCTTTGATACAGGTAGCGCACTTGCGATTTCCAATGTTTCAAAAGTATTCAACAAGGGCAATGAGAATGAAGTGATTGCGCTCTCTGACGTGAACTTAAACGTTCACACTGGAGAATTCATTTCACTTATTGGCCCTTCAGGGTGTGGTAAGAGCACTCTCCTTCGGGTCATTGGGGACCTCACTGGTTTTGACTCGGGCAGTGTCCAAGTTTCTGGGAAGTCTCCCGAAGACGCTCGCAAGGAGCGCCTTTACGGCATTGCTTTCCAACAGGCGGCCCTCTTTGACTGGCGAACAGTGAGTAAAAATATTGAACTACCCTTAGAGCTCGCGGGCTGGGATAAGTCCCAGCGTGAAGTGAGATCAGCGGAACTACTCGAGATGGTGCAGCTTTCTGAATTTGGTAATCACCGTCCTTGGGAACTTTCCGGAGGCATGCAACAACGTGTTGCCATCGCTCGATCACTCGCTGTTGACCCACCCTTACTGCTCATGGATGAACCATTTGGTGCACTCGACGAAATGACCCGTGAACGTATGCAGAATGAACTGTTACGCATCCGCCTGGACACTGGCAAGACAATTGTTTTTGTCACTCACTCAATCCCCGAAGCGGTATATCTCTCGGATCGGGTGGTCGTAATGTCACCTCGACCAGGTCGAATCACCGCGGAAATAAACGTT
>Ga0075467_10001014_pt1 | contig 23155 bp, 24 predicted proteins | sample DEB08_DNA_9_FD_75067 | JGI IMG/M metagenome (GOLD analysis project Ga0075467, IMG submission 75067) | Aqueous microbial communities from the Delaware River and Bay under freshwater to marine salinity gradient to study organic matter... | ecosystem: Environmental > Aquatic > Marine > Coastal ... | reverse complement strand
ATACATTTGCTTGGCAGCAACCGCCGTATCGCACCACTGGATCGCCGAGCTGCTAAAACATAAATTCAAACTATCCGGACTGAATGGCAGTGATTCAATATCGCCTTGCAACGCCGGACGTAAAGGTAAGTGTGGTTCACAGCATGGTCGGCGCGATTAACGCATCAGACATCAACCTAGCGATGGCGTCGTCAGCGTTCGTAATTGGTTTTAACGTTCGCGCCGACGCGCAAGCGAGAAAACTAGCCGAGCAAGAAGACGTACAAATTCGCTATTACAGCATCATTTATGAAGTAATTGATGACGTTAAAAACGCGATGGAAGGTTTGCTAGACCCAGAGATTCGCGAAGACGTTATGGGCCTTGTTGAAGTGCGCGAAGTATTCCGTGCACCGAAGATTGGCACCATTGCCGGCTGTATGGTTACTGAGGGTGTCGTTAAGCGAAATGCTAATGTGCGAATCTTGCGCGATAGCATCGTGATTTTCGAAGGCCATATTGATTCACTACGTCGCTTTAAAGATGATGTTAGTGAAGTTAAAGTTGGTACTGAGTGCGGTATCGGTGTGACAAATTACAGTGACATTAAAGAAGGTGACCAATTGGAGATTTTCAATAGGTTCGAGGTTAAGGTAAAGCTTTAGAGCGAACCTTAGTCTGATTGTGCTCTTCGCTATCATGTGAAGAGCCTTTCAGCCATTAGCAAAAAAGAGTAAAGAAATGCCAAAAGAGTACGCCAGAAGCGAACGTGTAGCGCAGACAATCACTCGTCAATTGGCGATGATTCTGCGCACTCAAGTTAAAGACCCGCGTGTTTCAAGTTTGACGATTACCGATGTGGAAGTAACTAAAGATCTGCGCCAAGCGAAGGTCTTTGTAACGTCGATGTTTGAAGACACACTTGAAATCAAAGACACCATGGATGCCTTGGAGCGTGCTAATGGTTTTTTACGTAGAGCATTGGCTGCAGTTATCGATATGCGACATTGTCCGAACTTGATCTTTAGCTATGACAATTCAATCTCCGAAGGCGCTAGAATGTCGGCTTTGATTGATAAGGCTTTGAATAATAAGGATTAGCTTGGTGAGTCCATCTGAGTATGGGCTTGGTAATAGTGAAGTAATACAAGTCACCCTCAGAAGAAATACACGGTCATCCTGAGGATGGCTCTGGCTTTCTCCAAACTTACCAATCATGAAAAAGCAAAAGAACAATATCCACGGAGTAATTCTCCTAGATAAGCCTACTGGCTTGAGCTCAAACGGAGCTCTACAAAGGATTAAGCATTGCTTCAATGCTAAGAAAGCCGGCCATACCGGCGCTCTTGATCCACTAGCCACAGGCTTACTGCCAATCTGTCTGGGTCAAGCAACAAAAGTCTCGGAGTATCTTCTTCACTCGCATAAAAAATACACTACGGTTATAAAGTTAGGTGAGGTTACCGATACTTTAGACAGCGAGGGAGAGATCACGGTTACTAAGCCGGTTGCTGTAAACGACTCCCAGTTGCAAGCTGCGCTAGCTCAGTTTCGCGGCGATATCAAACAAGTGCCGCCGATGTACAGTGCCCTAAAAAAGGATGGCCAACCGCTTTATAAGCTTGCCCGCAAGGGTGAAATCATTGAACGGCCTGAGCGAGACATGACTGTTTATAGCCTAGAAGCAACGCTCCAGAGCCCTAATCATGTAGAACTCAAAGTTCATTGCTCGAGCGGTTTTTACATTCGCTCTTTAGCGCACGATCTCGGTCAGGTATTAGGCTGTGGTGCGCATGTTGTTGAACTTAGAAGAACCGATATAAAAGCCATTAACGTTGGCGTTGCGCATTCGTTAGAGGAGGTTTTATCAGCCGATTTAAAAGACGTTCTTTTGCCGCTTGAAGTGCTCATTGAGCATATGCCGAAAATACAAATTACAGATGATCAAGCCTTGAGTATGGTTCAGGGCAAATTGACACCGGCGAACGGTCTGATAACCGATCAATTGACGCGTTTTTATCAGCCAAATGGTTATCTCTATGGGGTAGGTGAGGTCAGTGATACTGGGTTTATCAAGGCGCGGAAGACCTTTGTTGATACCGATAATGAGGGTGTCTAAGGTCTAAATTGCAAGAATACCGCTAAAAGCCTTAAAAATAGCCGGTTTTGATGCAAATAAAGGTGATTTCTAAACTCAAACGGTTAGAATACGCGCCTACCTGAGACAGCAGTCTTATGGTATTAATCGCTTCATTTTCCACCCTTCAGGGAATTGAAGCACAACCAAATTCTGAAGAGGAATAGTATTATGGCATTAACAGCCGCAGACAAAGCTGCCATCGTTGCAGACTATCAACAACAAGAAGGCGATACAGGTTCACCTGAAGTTCAAATCGCATTGCAGACAGCTCGAATTTTAGACTTGTCTCCACACTTCAAAGAGCACACTCATGACCATCACTCGCGCCAAGGTTTGTTGCGTTTGGTAAATCAACGTCGTAAATTACTTGATTATTTGAAGAAAAATAACGTTGAGCGTTACAGAACAGTTATTGCTCGCTTGGGCCTACGTAAGTAGATAAGCAGCTCACTATAACCGTGAACCACGCGACTAATTTAACAACTGGGAACTCACTTATCCTGACTGTTTTTCCGAAGTCTCTGAATCAAGGGTTTACCCTTAATTTTCGAGCCTGCGAAAAACTAGCCTCGAATATACGAGAGCTCGTATCGCCAATCGCGGTTATATGAAATAGCCGACTTAAGCCTTATCCTTGGATAAGGCTTTTGACGTTTTAGGGGTGTCTCCACCCGTGGTCATGTCCCATTGGGAATGGCTTAAACCGGAGAAGGCAAAGTATGAAATGGTTCGTACATTGTTTAAAAGTAGGTTAATTCCGACGGCAATAGGGCCCAAGGGATACTAAATATATAGGTAATACGTATGTCAAAGGTAACAAAAACCTTTCAATTCGGTGAGCGTGAGTTCACTTTAGAAACTGGTGAGATCGCTCGCCAAGCCGATTCGGCTATCATCGCCAGCTGTGGCGATACCACTGTTATGGTTACTGTCGTCAACAAGATGTCAGGTCAACCTAGAGATTTCATGCCACTAACGATTGATGTCGAAGAGCGTACTTACGCCGCCGGCAAAATCCCTGGTGGCTTCTTTCGTCGTGAAGGACGCCCTTCCGAGAAAGCTATTTTAACGTGTCGTTTGATCGATCGCCCACTACGCCCACTGTTTCCAAAAGGTTTCGGTTACGACGTACAAGTGGTTATCACGATTGTGTCTATTGACCCGAACATCGACACCGAGATTGTGTCTCTAGTTGGTGCTTCTGCGGCTCTAGCAACCTCAGGCATTCCGTTTAACGGCCCTGTTGGCGCAGCTCGCGTTGGTTATATCAACGGCGAATATGTACTTAACCCAGACCGAGATCAACTTGTTACTTCTGATCTAGACTTGGTTGTTGCTGGCACCAAAGACGCCGTATTAATGGTTGAGTCTGAAGCAAACATTCTTGCTGAAGACATCATGCTAGGCGCGGTAATGTACGGCCATCGCGAGTCACAGAAAGCAATTGCGGCTATCGAAGAATTGGCGGCTGAAGTAGCCAAGCCAATGAAAGAGTGGAATCCACCGGTAGAAGACACATCGGTAACGGCTAAAGTTGCTGAGATTGCAAAATCTGCTCTAGAAGATGCGTTCTCAACAGCGAGTAAAGTTGATCGTGTCGCGAAGATTTCTGCAGCACACGCAGACGTTAAAGAAGGCTTGTTGAATGACGAATCTTCAGTTGCCGATATTGACGCAGTTAACGCCGCGTTTAAAGGCCTAGAAAAGGAAATCGTTCGTGGTCGCATCATCGCCGGCCAACCTCGCATCGACGGCCGTGATACAACAACCGTTCGTGGCATCGACGTACGCACTGGCGTATGGCCGCGTACCCACGGTTCAGCTATGTTCACACGTGGCGAAACTCAAGCGGTTGTTGCCGCAACATTGGGTACCGAGCGTGACGCACAGCGAATCGACGCATTAGAAGGCGACATCAGTGATCGCTTCATGTTGCACTACAACTTCCCTCCATATTCAGTTGGCGAAACTGGCCGTGTTGGATCACCTAAAAGACGCGAAATCGGCCACGGCCGTTTAGCACGTCGTGGTATTCAAGCGGTTCTACCAACAGCTGAAGAATTTCCATACGTTATCCGCGTTGTCTCTGAGATCACTGAATCAAACGGTTCAAGCTCAATGGCATCAGTATGTGGATCATCTCTAGCGATGATGGACGCAGGTGTGCCGTTGAAAGCCCCTGTTGCCGGTATCGCAATGGGCTTGATCAAAGAAGGTGAGAACTTTGCTGTATTGACTGACATCCTTGGTGACGAAGATCATCTTGGCGACATGGATTTCAAAGTAGCAGGTACTCCAGATGGTATTACTGCATTGCAAATGGACATTAAAATCGACGGTATCACCGAAGAAATTATGACCCAAGCATTGTCGCAAGCGAAAGACGCACGTATTCATATCTTGGCTGAAATGGCTAAAGAACTTGATACTCATCGTGAAGAAATGTCTGACCATGCGCCACGTATTATTTCCTTCAAAATCAACCCTGATAAGATTCGTGACGTTATTGGTAAAGGTGGTGCGGTTATCCGTGCTCTTTGCGAAGAAACAGGCGCGACTATCGACATCGAAGATGACGGCACTATCAATGTAGCGTCAGTAGATGGCGCAGCAGGCGCTGAAGCTCGTCGTCGAATTGAAGAGATCACCTCTGATATCGAAGTAGATTCTGTCTACACCGGTAAAGTTGTTAAGATCATGGAATTCGGTGCGTTTGTAAACGTACTTCCAGGCAAAGACGGTTTGGTACACATCTCACAAATCTCTAACGAGCGTGTTGAGAATGTAGCCGACCATTTGTCAGAAGGCGACGAAGTTACGGTTAAAGTGCTTGAAGTTGATAAGCAAGGCCGCGTACGTCTTTCTATGAAAGCAGTCGATGGCGCATCTTAATTGATGCGCGAGCATAGCTCGCTTTAGCTCAAGGCTGTTGCTTTGAGTTAAACTGTCTTGGAAAAGGCTCGCTTCGGCGAGCCTTTTTTTGCCCGAAACATATAGACTCTATGTGACGACAGGGTAACAATAGCGATATCAATATTACCCCTGAGAATTGGGGTTTACCTATAGAAGAAAATGAACGATATTCCAAACGCAGCGTCCGACATCATCCAGAAAATCATGCTAGCGGCTAAGTCAGCGGTGCCTGAGTCGTTGAGTAACGATGTTAAGGAAAACGTTAAAGCGGCGATTCAAGATGTGATTAGCGATCTTGATGTTGTGACTCGTGAGGAGTTAGATACTCAGAATGCGGTGCTGCAGAAGACTCGAGCTAAGGTTGATCAGATGGAAGTTGTTATTGCTGAGTTGGAGAAGAAGCTAGGGTTGTAGGGTTGTTGACGGGTTTCCGTCTGCCTGAGTTCATGAGTGCCGCCATCGCTGTCATCCTGAGCTTAGCCGAAGGATCTCACTGACGAAATTCGATTTGCGTCAAAAACGTAGATTTTCATACCTATCTAGATTGCCCCTCGCCGGGGCTGGCCTTCATTCTTTTGACGCAAAAGAACAGAAGCAAGAAAACATTCCGCAAATGGTGGCCCGCTTCGCGGGTTCCCAAAATTCACACTAAATCATGCGGCGCTGCGGAACTCGCTGCGCTCAAACAGTCCTCGCGACAACCCCGCATCATTTAGTATGAATATTGGCCACACATTTTTAACGCGGATTTTTGGAACGACTCGCCTTCGGCGTGCGTTTAGTCATTAATTGAGATTAGATATCTCGAACAAAGCATAATCTAGATAACTTAACTCTAATTTATTTCACGCTGGTTCGACTATAATAATATGTCTAACTTAATTTTTTTGAGTTGATATATGTGTTTATATAGGGAGAATTAAATGAGCGATGTTATGGATGGTAGCGCGGGAGGAACAGATAAGGTGATCAACCTTGGAAAAGGAGATGCGAGTAGGCAAATCAGCTTTCAACTAGCTCAAGATTTCTATAGTGAAATCACTGGAAAATCTGAGGAGATCGAAGAGGATTATCGTGATCCTGTCGTTATTACTCGGCATGATATTGAACAATTAAATCATTATGTTCATCAAACGCTTGAGCAGTATCAAGTAGCATCTTGCAGTTACAATATTTCAGTTAAATACATTAAGGATTCTAGTGAGAGGTATAGCTCTATAGAACGATTCTCAATTCATGCGGAGAGGAAAGGGAAAGCGGTAGAAAATGTAACATTAGTTTATCGAGTGCTAATTCTTCTTCCCAAAATTGATCGCCCTCAAGAGTATAAAATTAGCATAGTTTTACGTTCAAGAGAGGCTGAAGTTGAATCTATGCGGGAGGACCTCATTCTCCTTAAGTATGGTTTTCCAATCTTGTTTTTTGAGCGGTCGACCACAGTTTCTTTTAGGATTGAGTTTATAGATATTTCAGTTGCTAGAGCGATAATGGGTTCTTTAGATAGATGGAAAGACGGTTTAGAAAAAAGCGTATTAATAGATTTTTAAAAATTATTCGCTCAAGGTCTTCACTTTTCACATATTTTAGTCAGTATATTTTTGTGATAGCAGGCTTATACTTTTCTATAAAGTATTCAAACGGATACTTTCAATTTGATTCAGCCGATCAATTTCAGCACGCGGCGATATTTATTTTAAGTTTCGGCGCCTTCCTCTTGATCGTTAATCAGATAGGTAGCGTTATAGGTAGGATTGCAGAGAGAAATCTGGATGCTATTTATGAGACTTCTTACATAAACCTATCGAATAGCGATATTACTCTAGTTAAAAATTCGGCCAAGACTAAGCGAAACGCTCTTGCTAAAGCAATAGTTAGCGTCGCTCTAACTTTAGCGATCGGTATTGTGTCCTCTTTGATTTCAAAAAACTTAGTTTAGTTTTTCTCTGCTCTCAATAAAGTTTGACCAGAGTTTGAGCTATATCTAAATAGTCGGTTTAAGTCTTTTATTAATCCGACGCATGCCGAAGGCGAGCCGTTCCAAAAATCCGCGTTAAAAATGAGTGGCCGAGATTGCGGCTAAAATCAGAGGAGTAGTCGCGAGGACTGTTTGAGCGCAGCGAGTTCCGCAGCGCCTCTGGTTTTAGGCGTGATCTCGGGAACCCGCGAAGCGGGCCACCATTTGCGAAATGTTTTCTTGCTTCTGTTCTTTTGCGTCAAAAGAATGAAGGCCCGCCCCGGCGAGGGGCAATCTAGTTAGTATCTAAATTTACGAAATATGGGGAGATCGATATCAAGCAAGGAGAAATAGACTCCCGCCTACGCAAAAATGAAATTGCCCAAATTATCGCTCCTCATCAAGCAACAACATAACACTAGGCAAAACAGAACTACCTTCCCCCCCAACAGTGACCGGCAACCCCGCAGAACAATTATTACCAACATTAATTTCCCCAACAACACTAACCACACACGCCCCCAACCAAAAATCACCTACTACATTCAAGCGCAACGAATCAACAGAATAGAGCGCGCTCTCGTTAGCTAAAAGCTCACTGGTTGGCAATTCGGCAATCCGTACGTCACTCAAAGTAACAGTCGAATCCGCTGAAAGCAGAAATACTAAACTACTGGCTCCCGCTGAGGTAGTGCCAAGATTATCCAGCCGGCTTGAAATCGAGAGCGGCTCGTCTCCACCCAGGTTTTGACTGCTAGTTTGTATGCTGCTGACAGATAAATCTGGGCCAGTTGAGGATGTTGGATTGTTTGGAATAGGGGTACCATTACAGAAATTGCTTCCGTTTTTACTAAGTCGAAAACGACTGCAATCGCTATCATAGTTGCTTCGTCCTGCGTGTACTTGGTAGCCTGATAGCGTGACGCTGTCGAGGGATGCATAGACGCCATTTAGTTTTAGGCTGAAATGCAGGTGTGGTCCGTTAGACATACCCCCGTCACACAATGATTGACTGAGGTTATCTGCATAGTTTGCCAGTTGTGTATTTTTCGCTACGGTCTGACCCGTGTTAATTCGCACGTTATCAAGATGGTAGTACGTTGTAGACCATCCGCCAGAAGCGAGTACCTCAACGAAACAGGATGAGTGCCTAATGGCGCGGCCGGATGAAGCGCTTGAGACCCAAATGTTGGACGTGTTGGCGCCAAACCCTATGCGACTTTGCCTAAAATCCAACGAAGAGAACGGCCCGCTACCATTACCGGTGAAGGTATGTGTGCCCCCCCAAGTTTGCCATGCTTGGCCGATCGGATATGGCAATTGAAACAGGCTCGGCGAGGGCAGCGACTTCATGTTTATCGTTTTTGCTTCTGCTTCTGCTTGCTGAATTGAGGGTGAATCTGGAAACAGGGTAAAGAATGTGTCTGTAAAACTGTTTGTAAAGTTGCGTATAACCCTTTTTTTCTTAAGGTTAGGGTTGGCCGAGGTTTCAGTGCTTTGCTCAAGCAGCGCTGTTAAAGACTTCATTTCTGGGTCAGTCGTGTTTTCGGCCAAATTTTTGTAGTATCTGTCGGCGAGTCGAGTCGAGATGTCTTTGATTCGTGCGGAAAGAGTTTCCTCCTTAGATAAGCTTACAAGCGCGGTGTTTAATTTTTCCGATGAATCAGAATTACTAAGGCTTAGCGACTGATGCTCAATTAGTGAAAGTATGATTTTCGGGCTAATGCTGGTGCGGCCGGCCCAATGTGATATTACTTCAGCATGTTCGACCAGTTCAGGGGCATTGGCTTGCAAGTAAACCTCTATATTAAAGTCCAACATTTCGCTCGGTGTATAAACGAAATTCTGCTGCGATAGCAACTGTGGCGATGCGCTAGCTTCTTTCGCACTGAGTGCGCAGAGGCTTACGATCAAACACAAAATTATCGTAGCTAGGCTAGAGTTTCGATGCGTGGAGGTTTGAACCTCCACATTTAAAAGGTTACTTAAAGACATGGCATAATAATCAAGTGGTTGATTTTTTGATTCCGGTATTTAACATCGCAAAGCCGTTTGAATTAAATTGCTAGACCAAGGTATAGATGAAAGATGCGGCATGCATCTCACGCACGCCGAAGGCGAGTCGTTCCAAAAGATCCGCGTTAAAAATGTGTGGCTGAGTTTAGCCATAATCTTGGGAATCTGCGAAGCAGACCACCATTTGCGAAACGTTTTCTTGCTTCTGTTCTTTTGCCTCAAAAGAATGAAGGCCCGCCCCGGCGAGGGGCAATGTATCAGTGGATGAACGGTTAGTTGTTAAACGTAGTTCTCCATACTCACGAGATACCCTCAAGGGGCACCTAGTCCTTCGGCTGCGCTCAGGAAGTCTAGCACAAATAAACCAACAAATTACTCCGCCAGAACCCCACCACAACTGCTTCCAGCCCCCGCAGTGCAACCAAAACAATGCCGATTAGTGGCAATCGCTGCACCGGCCACGTCATCGATGTTTAAGTCCCATAGATGAAGTTCTTCGCCACCACTCATGGGAATTTCTAGCATTTGATTAAAGTCGCAATCAAATACTCGGCCTTCCCAATCTAAATTGATCAAGCTTTTACACATCAGCTGATCGACTGTATCAGGGTTAAAATTGCTTACTAACAAGTGTTGGTAGTCGTCTAATTCGCCGTCGCGCTTTAAGGCGTGGGCGAAGCGGTTGATTGGAATATTGGTGATTGCTAAGAGGCTCGAAAACACAATGCCGAAGTTGTCACCGAGCATGCGCCGATAATCATCTTCTAAACCCGCTTGAGCCGGTGGTAAGTGAGCGCCAATTGGGTTGTAGACTAGGTCTAAGCTCAGCTTTTCATCTTTACCGTAGCCCAGCTTATTCAGCAATTGTAGTCCGGCGATGCTTTTATCAAACACGCCTTTGCCGCGTTGAGCATCGACGTTATCTTCGGTGTAGCAGGGTAGTGAGCAAACTAGTCTAATTTCTCTGTCTCGGTACCATTGGGCAAGATTTTCTTGGCCTGGCTCATACAGCACCGTGATGTTACATCTTGAGGTGATCTGAATACCCAACTCAATTAAGGCATCGCAGAATTGACGAAAGTGAGGGTTTAGCTCTGGCGCACCACCGGTAAGGTCTGCGCGCTCAATTTTGGCGGCTTTAGCCCACACTAAAATTTTTTCCATCACCTCCCATTGCATGATTTCTGTGCGCTTCGGGCCGGCGTCAACGTGGCAATGATGGCACGCAAGATTGCATAGCTTGCCTAGGTTCATCTGCAATTCGTTTGGCTTGTCATGAACTAGGGTAAGTTCATGACTATTTAGTATTTCATGAAAGTGCGGCCCGCTTGTCGGAATGTTGATGGTGTTCTCAAGCGCTACATCGTTGACCACAAACTGGCCATCTTCGAATCGAATACTTTGCTCTGATGGAATACTAATATCGTTCATAATTTCACAGTGTTGGTAGGTCGTTTATTAAGACCTTAATGGGTCACCATATCATGCAAATAAAACCGAGACTGTTGCGTGATGTCGTTGCAGAGCTGGTGCTTTAAATCCGGGAGCTATTTCTGAATTACCATAAAAACCAATCAATGGTGTACCCGGAAAGGCAGCCTTAAACGCTTCAAGGTCCACGTCGATACCACCGAAGAATTCAGGGCCTCGTGTTACGTTGGCAAACATTAACGCGAACTCGGGTACTTTGCCAAGCCGCTGTTTTGCGCTTTTAAGCTCGTTTTCAATACTTGTCTGAGCCGAAGTAATGTTTCGCCTTGCCCAAAACACATGTCGCCCGGCTTTTACCTCATCAGCGAGTGTTACCGAATTGCTTTGGGTGTCTATATCGAGTACGTGAATTAGTTGGTAGTGGCCTTGTTCGATGGACTCTGGATTGTTGGTTTCTGATACCGCACAAAATAGGTCAAACGGCGACGCAACACTGACATAACTGGAAATATTATCACAAGCACCTTGGAGGTTTACTTGATGCAAGATGTTGTCTTTAGATCGATTAATTTGCATCACTGGCGATAAGCGTTCAACGCCTTCGGCTAATACAATTTCGGGCTCAAGTTCGTTGCTAAAGGCTGTCTGGCAATATTCTTGTTCGACAATTCGACCGCTTTGCCAAATAGAGTAGGGGCCTTGACCATATTCATCGCTAGTGACCGAGCCAAACTGTGGTGAGTCGCAAGAGCTAATGGCTATATCAACCGCGTTGGGGCTTGCCAGTGTGAATACTAATTTTGGTTTAATACCTTGCGGCCGAAGAACACGTAACGGTTGCATGCTTAACTCTTGTGGGAATACCATCGCTACCGCGCCTTCAACGTCGAGCAGCCATTCTTCTTCGGTAAGCAGGCCGACGGCACAACAACCAAATACTAGCGGCGTGCCAGCCGCTTTTGCCGCTTCTTTAATCGCATTCTGGGGGCTGTGCGCGTATTCATTACTCAAGAACAAGAGCACACTGCCGACCGTGCATGGCCGCATTTTAGCCAGCGCATTTTTAACCGCTTCTCGTGCATACTCGTCTTTGGCGATTGCGCCATAACTAGCACCGGTGGCGACGCGTCGTTTAATCATCAATTATTTTATCTTTGTATTCGCATAGGTCGCTAATTATGCATGAACCACAGCGAGGTTTACGTGCAACACAAGTGTAGCGGCCATGTAGAATTAGCCAATGATGTGCGTCTACTAAAAACTCTTTAGGCACAAATTTCATTAAGCCTTTTTCAACCGCAAGTACATTTTTACCCGGTGCAATCTTAGTGCGGTTCGATACTCTAAATATATGCGTATCAACCGCCATTGCTGGGTGGCCGAAGGCCGTGTTAAGCACCACATTAGCGGTTTTACGGCCTACACCCGGAAGCGCCTCTAGGGCTTCTCTGTCTTCGGGTACGACGCTGTCATGCAGTTCAATAAGCATTTTACAGGCGGCAATTACATTCTTGGCTTTGCTGTTGTACAGGCCAATAGTTTTAATGTACTCACTCAGCCCATCAACCCCTAAGGCATAAATCGCTTCGGGGGTGTTGGCTACTGGGAACAGCTTGTCAGTGGCTTTATTGACACCAACATCGGTGGATTGTGCTGACAAGGTTACCGCTACTAAAAGCTCAAAATTGGAGCTGTAGTTGAGTTCGGTTTCTGGCTTTGGGTTTTCGTTACGAAATCGGGTGAATATTTCGAGCCGCTTGTCTTTATTCATAGTCCGTTGATAACCATAGTGTGTTGGCTGAGTCAGTGATTAAGACTTACGTGCCTTTACTCTGGCTAGAGACGCGGCGATATCGAGTTTGATTTGCTCGCTGCCTTTTTCTTTACGTAGCTCTTTGAGCTTCTTCATCGAGCTTTTGTTGGATCGGCGTTTGTCTTCGCGTTCAAGTTTGGCATTGGTTTGGGTTCGCGCTCGCTGAGCGGCTTCTGGCGAGTAGTCGGGCCAGCGCCAGCTCTGCTCTGTTTGCTGAATTTGATCTACCATGTCAATACAATCAACAGGGCAAGGCTCGAGGCAAAGCTCACAGCCAGTACAGTCTCGTTCGATGACGGTGTGCATTAGCTTCGCAGCACCAATGATGGCATCGGTTGGACAAGCTTTTATACACATTACGCAGCCGATGCAGACGCTTTCATCAATAACGGCAACTTGCTTAGGCTTATGAAGACCAAATTTAGGGTCTACCGGCGTGGGCACTTGCCCTAATAAATTAGCTAAACCGTGCACCGTGATATCTCCGCCAGGAGGGCATTGGTTTATCTGCGCCTCGCCATCAGCAATTGCTACAGCGTAGTCATGGCAACGCGGATAAGTGCATTGCGTACACTGAGTTTGCGGTAACCATTGGTCGATGGTTTGAATTTTTGCGTCGCGCTCCATTTTTTAGCGCTCTACTTAACACGCATACCAGGCTCAGCGCCTTCGTCTGGGCTTAAAACAAATAGGTCTGAGCCACCCGGACCGGCCGCTAAAACCATACCTTCAGATAGGCCAAAGCGCATTTTTCGTGCCGCTAAATTAGCCACCATCACCGTGAGTTTGCCTTCTAACTCTTCAGGTTGGTAAGCCGACTTAATGCCTGCGAATACATTTCGCGTCTCGCCACCGATGTCTAAGGTGAGTTGTAAAAGTTTATCAGCGCCATCAACATGCTCAGCCTTCACAATTTTGGCGATTCTAAGGTCAATCTTGGCAAACTCGTCAAAGCTAATTTCATCTGAGATCGGATCTTTAGCTAATGGTGAATCGGGGTCGAGTGTTGAGGTTTCCTCGAGTGATTCTTTGCTTTCTTCAATCATGTTTTCAATCGCATCGCTTTCTACGCGGGTCATTAGTGGTTTGAATTTATTTATTTTGTGGTCCAGTAAGGGCGCCTGCAAGTCATCCCAAGTCAGTTCTGGTGTATTTAGGAAGGCTTCAGCATCGCTAACGAGATTCGGCAACACCGGCTTTAAGTAAATACACAGTGATCTGAATGCATTTAGACCTGCAGTGCAAACTTGCTGAACCTCAGCGAGCTTGTTTTCGTCTTTGATTAAAATCCACGGCTTGTGTTCGTCGATAAACTGGTTGGCCTTGTCGGCTAATGCCATGATCTCGCGCATCGCTTGCGAGAACTCACGGTTTTCGTAGCGCGCAGCAATCGCCTCGGCGGCGTTGGCAAATTCGAGGTGTAATTCTGGTGCGGCAGATTCAGTGGCTAACATGCCATCAAAACGCTTGACGATAAATCCGGCGCAGCGAGAGGCTATATTAACCATCTTACCAACAACATCGGAATTGACCCGAGCTGAAAAATCGTCAAGATTCAAATCCATATCAACGACGTTGTTGCTTAGTTTTGCAGCAAAGTAGTAGCGTAAGTATTCTGGGTTTAAGTGCCTGAGGTAGGTTTCAGCCTTGATGAAGGTGCCACGCGATTTTGACATCTTAGCGCCATCAACCGTTAAGAATCCATGTACAAACACAGCACTTGGCTTGCGGTAATCGACCGCCTCTAACATTGCAGGCCAGAATAATGTGTGGAAGCGAACAATGTCTTTACCGATAAAGTGGTAAAGCTCAGTGCCGCTTTTTTGACTACTTTCATACTGCCAATAGCTTGCCCAATCGTCACCCGTTTTATCGCAATGAATTTTATGGCTCGCCATATAGCCAATCGGTGCGTCTAGCCAAACATAGAAATATTTACCCGGTGCGTCGGGTATCTCAAAGCCCCAATAGGGTTTGTCACGGCTGATGTCCCAATCGATAAGACCACTTTCGAACCATTCGCCTATTTTATTGGCAATTTCAGGCTGCAATGCTCCTGAGTCTTTCCAGGCGCTAAGCATGCTCTCGAATTCGCTCACTTTGAAGAAGTAGTGCTCGCTTTCTTTTTCAATTGGCGGTTTGCCCGATAATACAGAATAGGGATCGATCAGGTCAGTGGTGTCGTAAGTAGTGCCGCAGACTTCGCAATTATCTCCGTATTGATCGGCGGCTTTGCATTTTGGGCAGGTGCCTTTGACATAGCGATCTGGCAGGAACATGCCTTTCTCTTCATCGAAGGCTTGCTTGATAACACGCACGTCGATGTGTCCACGCTCTTTCAATGTTGAGTAAATCTCGGCGCTTAGGCGTTGATTTTCAGCGTGATGGGTGCCGGTGAAGTTATCCAGCCCAATCGAGAAACCATTTAGTGATTCTCTATGCTGTGCCTCGGTGTTGTCGATTAGCTGTTGTGGCGTGATGCCCAGCTTCTCAGCGCCCAACATGATTGGCGTGCCGTGTTGATCGTCTCCTCCGACAAAGGTTACTGTGTGGCCACGCGTCTTTTGAAAGCGCGCCCATATATCAGCCTGCATGAAGCCGACCATATGGCCGAGATGTAGCGGGCCATTGGCGTAGGGCAGAGCGTTGGTAATTAGGATGCTACGATTAGGTTTATCAGCGGACATTGAATGACATCACTAGGGCTTATGGGCTGTAGATTAGCCCGCTAATGTAACCGTTTTAAGCCCTCTAAACAATGATTTAGGCCAATATCCAGCATGTCTAGCTGCCAAGGTTTAAGTCTTTTTACTGTTCTATTTGTCTAACTAGATAAGATCAGTTGAACTATCGCATTGCTATTGTTGTACTAGATCTTCCATTGTTAGGCCGGTGAGCTTTCTAATGTTACTGAATACATAAAACATCGCGAACATGGTGATCACCATACAAGGCAGTACGATTACTGGATAGCTATAGAGATTCATTGTGCCAAGCTCGCTATTAAAGGCGTCGGTTCCTGACTCGCTGACTACAATCCATTTCGCTAGTAAGAAATTTAATACCGACGATAAGACAAACGAGCTGGCAAGCATCCAAGTAGCTTTCACCATCATGCTATCGAATTCGGCGGTTTTTTGTCTTTCAACTAACGTTGTCGATACTTTGTTGGTATCCATAAACGTGTCGTTGTACAAAAACGTGCGAACTAACGGGTATTTGGTATAGGTTGAAATAACCGTTGCAATGGCAATTAATCCAGGGATCAATGCCTCTTTATAGGCAATGTATTCCTTCGGTAATTTCAAAATGCCAATGCTGCCAGTAAGCAAGATGCTTATAAACCCTAAGGCCGGAACGAAACCGACTTTACGCTCGCTTATAAAGCCCCAAATGCCGACCATTAACGGCAGGCTCAGTGCGGCTACTAAGGCATAATTTGGTCCGAGCATGTCATCGCCGCTTAATTTTTTTAAAATTAGCGTTGGTATTAACATGCATACGACTAAGTCGACAAAAATTCTATTTGAGCCTGACTTTTTTTTAACTTGGTCGCTGTTATCAGCGACCTCGGTGTTTTGATTCATTCTGCTTACCACGCCGCCATTGGCGACGCATTCGAACTAGTTACGTTATTTTATTTAGAAAGTATAACGCACACCAACAGAGGTAGTATCGAACTCGGCAGTAATATCGTCTTGTTCAGCTTCAATTGAGCGAAAATCGACCGTAAGGCCTAAGTTGTCAGTAACGAAAAACTGTGCGCCGACGCCAAAGCTGTCGCCATCATCAGCACTTGGTTTACCTATATTGGCGTTAAGTTCAAAGCGATCTGTTAGGTTAAAACGCACACCGACTTCACCGCCAATAATGCCGCCATCGGCTTCGTCGTCGTCGAACAAGACCCCGCCATTCAATTGAAGGTTATCGTAGCGGCCACGAACTAGCGCATAAACTTGCGTTTGCGGCAGTTCAAACGTTAAGCCGATGCCCAATGTGGTGATGCTGTCTTCAACTGAAGCGCCTAAAAAGTCGTCGCTTTCAAGCTCTAGCTGGCTGACTTGAATAAAGAGAATGCCCAGTTCGGCACTGGCATTCAACGCGAAACCGTCGGCGTCGACATCAATTGAGAACGCTCCGTCGGTGACTTTAATATTGCCAGATGCGACATATTCAGCCCCTATGTAGGTGAAGCTTGGTGATTCGGCATAGCTTTGTAAGCTGATCAACATCAGCGATGACGCTAGTAATACTTTGCTTATTCTTTTCATGACGGTTTTTGCTAGGTTTTTACTTAGGTGACTGAATAATACTAGAAAAACTAAAATATGCAGAATTAAACTTATTTATACTTATGCAATGATCACTAATACAGAGCACGCTGAGAAGCCGATGGAACTTAATAAAACGCCAAAGAGCATCATCATAGAAGGCCCGATTGGCGTCGGCAAATCTAGCCTTAGTGAGAAGTTGGCTGCCAGTTTCGGTTCGTCTTTATTGCTTGAAAAGCCCGCAGAAAACCCATTTTTAGAGCGATTTTATAAGTCGCCCAAGCGTTACTCCTTGCCGACACAGCTGTTTTTTTTGTTTCAACGCGTTCAACAATTGGCTGATGCCGAAATGCAGGCTTTGTCTGGAGTAGGTCAGGTGTCTGACTTTATGCTCGCAAAAGACCCGATATTCGCTCAGTTGACGCTCGATGCTGAGGAGGCAGTGTTATATCAGCAGGTTTACGAAAGCCTTTGTATTGATGCGCCAAAGCCAGACTTAATGATCTATTTACAAGCGCCGGTAGCAACCTTGCAGGGCCGAATTAAAAAGCGCAGCATAAAATATGAACAAAGCATCGCCGATGGCTATCTAGAAAAATTGAGCGATGCTTATACCCATTATTTTCATCACTACAATGAATCCCCGTTATTGATTGTTAACGCGGCGGATATCAACCCTATCGATAACGATGACGATTACCATGCATTGTTACGCCATATCAATCAAATAGAGGCGGGCAAGCACTTCTTTAACCCTTTGTCTTTACAGCCCTGAGCTAATACAGCCCTGATTAGGTCTAAATACGAGCCTTGAGCTGATTTTGTCTAGCCCAATGAGCGGTAGCCGCTATCGAATGGTAATCATAACTTGCTCGGGATTTCGGCTGGTTTAAGGTAAACTGCATTGCCATTACGAGAATTTTCAGCCAACTTTCTAGGAGAACTTTGATGTCGGTGACTGTTACCACTCTTAAAAAAATGAAGCACGCTGGTGATAAAATCACCTGGCTGACGGCCTACGACTATAGCTTTGCTAGCTTGGTCGATAACGCTGGGGTCGACGCGATACTGGTAGGCGATTCGCTTGGTATGGTGATGCAAGGGCATGAAACACCGATACCAGTGACGATGCAAGACAGCATTTATCATACTCAATGTGTAGCGCGTGGTGCGCCCAACTCGATGATTGTTGGTGACCTACCATTTGGTAGTTATCAAGTTAGTAAAGAGCAGGCTTACGAAAACGCCGTGCGATTGATGCAAGCGGGTGCTCATACTATAAAGCTTGAAGGTGGTGAGCTGCAGGTAGAAACGATCAAGTTTTTGGTTGATCGCGGCATTGCTGTCTGCGCACACATTGGCCTTACCCCGCAATCGGTTCATCAGCTTGGAGGCTTTAAGATTCAAGGTCGAGGTGCGGCGGCTAAGCAGTTATTAGAAGACGCCATTGGCGTTGAGCAGGCTGGCGCATTTGGCGTGGTGTTAGAGGCGATTCCTCAGTCCTTGGCAGCCGATATTACTGAGCGACTAAGCATTCCAACGATCGGTATTGGTGCCGGGCCAAAGTGTGATGGTCAGGTATTAGTGTTGCAAGATATGTTAGGGATCTACCCTAAAAAAAGCCCCAAGTTCAGCAAGAACTATATGCTCGGTTCTGACACAATAAGCGCAGCGGTTGAGAATTATGTTCGCGAAGTTAAAAGCGGAGAATTCCCAGCACAAGAGCACAGCTTTGATTGATGCGACGAGCCGATCGGTTATGCTGAGGCTGGCTTTGCGTTTAGCTGAAGCTGGTTTTATCAATTGCTTAAGGCTCATTTAATAAATAATGGATGCCAGTCGTTAGACTAACTTACTGGTTTAGGTAAAAGAAGTGAATCAAGTACAACGAGTTCAGTCTTTGCGTGCAGCGGTACAGGCGGCGCGCAATGATAAGAAGACAATCGGCTTTGTGCCAACCATGGGTAACCTGCATGAAGGTCACCTAGAGCTGGTTCGGACAGCCAAACGCCGAGCTGAGTTTGTGGTGGTGAGTATTTTCGTAAATCCGACTCAATTCGGTAAGAATGAAGATCTTGGGAATTACCCGTCAACCCCAGAAGAAGACGCACGGCGATTGGCTGAGCTGGGTGCCGATTTATTGTTTCTGCCTAAGCACGAGACGATGTACCCAGGTAGTCTAGATGAGCAAACAGTGGTTTATGTGCCAAAAATTGGCGACCTGTATTGCGGTAAAGATCGGCCCGAGCACTTTTACGGTGTGACCACTGTCGTCAGTCGCTTATTCAATATGGTACAACCTGATATAGCCGTATTCGGAAATAAAGACTATCAGCAAATAGCCATTATTCGACGAATGGTCGAAGACTTAGCCTATCCAATTCAAGTCGTTGGCGTTGACACTGTTCGTAATGACGACGGCTTAGCTTTGTCGTCACGTAATGGTTATTTAGACGCTAAACAGTTGAAAGCAGCCCCGAACTTACAGAAACGTTTGAGCGAGATGGCTGATGTGCTTAAACAAAAGCCAGCGGTAATTTCTAAAAGCGCGCTGAAGTTACTCGAAGACGAAGCAAAAGATGATTTAAAACGGAAAGGGTTTAAGCCCCAATATATTACGGTTTGTCGTCAAAGCGATCTAAAGCCAGCCAAAAAAGGCGATCAAGAGTTAGTCATTTTAGCTGCAGCGCAACTGGGCAAAGCTCGTTTGATCGATAACCTAGAGGTCTTTTTAGGCGAGTCTTAACGCTTAGTCTGCGATTAGGCATTATGTGAGATCGAATTTTGCTGAGGTCTTGTCTACTTAGACGCTGAAACGTTATTAGACCGTGAGCGAACATATCATCGGAGCCCATAAACACGCTGCTCATTGCCCAGGTTGGGATGCCTGCTGAGCGAAAGTGCATGCCATCGGTGCCGCCAGACTCCATATACGGCATAAGGTTAATGCCTGGGGAGCTAGGGTCGACCACTTTCTTGATGGCGGCCATTACATCCTAGGCCGCACGCCAACTAAAACAGTTTTGTCGAAAAGTTAATCTCGAATATCTTGATCCTTAAAGCCAAGTAAGTAAAGGATGCTATCGAGCCCATGCGTTGATAGTGATTGTTTAGCCGACTCCCTAACCAATGGTTTAGCTCGAAAAGCGATGCCGAGCCCAGCTGCGCTAAGCATTAGTAGGTCGTTAGCACCATCACCAACGGCAATCGTTTGTTGCTGGTCTAGTCCTTCATCGTTGGCGATTTTTTTCAGTAAAAAAGCCTTTCGTTCAGCATCTACGACTGGGTGAATTGCGCGGCCGGTAAGTTTGCCATTCTCAATTTCAAGTGTGTTAGCGTAAACATGATCTATACCAAGCTTATCTTTCAAATAGTTGCCAAAATAGTTGAAGCCGCCAGAGATAATCGCCGTTTTGAAGCCAAATGCCTTAAGGTTGCGAATCAACTTTTCGGCGCCTTCCATCATTTGTAAGTTTTCAGCAACCTCTTCTAAAACATCTTCACTCAAGCCTTCAAGCAGCGCCATGCGCTGGGTAAAGCTCTCGGTGAAGTCAATTTTTCCTTGCATCGCACTCTCAGTAATCTTGGCAACTTGCTCACCTACTCCAGCATGTTTAGCTAACTCGTCGATCACTTCGGCTTGAATCAGAGTTGAGTCCATATCAAAGCAAACCAGTCGGCGATTGCGTCTGAATGCGTTGTCTTGCTGGATTGCGATATCCACATCCAGTTCGCTAGCGATACTTAAAAAGCTCGCACGCATTGCTGACGGATCTTTAGGTTTGCCTTGCACCGTGAATTCGATGCAAGACTTGGTGTCGTTGGTGACCGCTTCATTTAACGGGGTTCGCCCACTTAGGCGAGCTATATCGTGAATGTTTAAACCTTGCTCGGCGGTTACCTTGGTGACCCTGGCGATTTCTTCGGCGGTCACTTCACGCGTGAGTAAGGTGAGAATATAGCGGTCTGCACCTTGCTGTGACACCCAATGTTGATAATCTTGGTCGGCGATGTCGCGTATTTTAACTTTAAGGCCCAACGATTCAGCTTGTTGTAAAAGCTGCCACTTTAGCTGAGCCGAATTTTGCTCTGCGGGCAATTGTAGCAACATACCTTGCGATACATGATTGTGAATCACCGATTGTCCGATATCTAAGATTCGAACATCGATCTTTTCGATCACTGAATAGAAGTCAGCTGATAGACCTATGCGGTCTTCGCCAGAGATATTAAGTAAAATGATATTTGACACGTTTGCTGGCCTTGTTAGTTCGGCAGATGGGCTTATAAATGGTGGCCTAAGTTTACACTAAAGAGACCGGTGAACTTATGGCGAGTTGGCTTGTTTTATTAGACTGGTGAGTTTGTTTCCTTTTACTAATGTAAATCAGCTGATCGACACCCTCACAAACAACTAAATTAACGTATAATCTTTTAACTCGAATTATGCAATAGAACTTTACTGCGGCCCCAAATATCGTTGAAAATAAGGGTTTGCTCGATTATTTCCACTCACCATAGAACCACTATGGCTTGCGGCTACAATCTTGTGCGAGCCCATGTTTTCTTTGATCTTTTGATCCTCGCTACGATTTCTATTGCATAATCCGAGTTTAAACGCAGGTCATCAGAACAGAACGGTCTTTTCCGGCGATGTTATCAGCGTATCAATGATTGTTAACGATACTAGTAAGGTTATGAGCAAAAAAACCAAAGTAGGCGTGGTAGGGGTAGGTTACCTCGGACAAATCCATGCAAAAATTTACCATGAAATGGACAACGTGGAGTTGGTGATGTTGGCCGATACGCATGAGGAGACGATTTCTGAGCTGGCTCAGAGATATAATTGTGGGTTCACCACCAACTATCTCGACATGATCGACAAAGTTGATGCGGTAAGTATCGTGGTGCCGACTTCCTTACATTTTGATGTGGCACAACCATTTTTAGAGGCGGGTATCGCCACCCTGATGGAGAAACCGATAGCGGCAACGGTTGATGAGGCTCGCAAGCTTGTTGATCTGGCAGCGCAAAATGAAGCGCCTTTTTTGATCGGACATCTGGAGCGTTATAACCCAGCCTTACGTGCGGTTGCCAGCAAAGTAGCCGAGCCAAAATATATTGAAGTTCATCGACTTGGCACCTTTGTTGAGCGAGCTACCGATGTTGACGTTATTACCGACTTAATGATTCATGATCTCGATTTAGTCTTGTCATTAGTCGATGAAGAACCCTGCGATGTGCAGGCGATAGGGTCGTCAGTAATTACTGACCACATTGACCTAGCCAATGTCCGTTTGGCTTTTCCTAGTGGTGCGGTGGCCAATATTACCGCCAGCCGGGTGTCGAATAAGCGATTTCGTAGATTTCGTGTTTTCGGCCCAGAGGGCTATTATGGTATTAATTTGATGGATCAAGAATTGGATATCGTGACCAAAGGTGATGCACCCGAAGGCAGCGAGTTCCCAGGTTTAGAAGTTGACCACATTAAGTTCGAAAATGAACAGCCGTTACAAGTAGAACTGGCGCATTTCATCGAAGTAGCAAAAGGGCAAGCGATGCCGATGGTGACGGGGTTGCAAGGGCTAAGAGCGTTGCAACTGGCCGAACAAATACAAGAAATTATGCGCGATTCGGTAAAATAGTAATGGGTTTAAAAATAAATACCAAGCTTATGCGCTGCACGATCTTTTTGTTAGCACTAGTAACCAGTGCATGTAGCCATGCTCAGCTAGACTGCCAAATTGACAACCCCGCGTTGCAAGCAATGCCCACGATTGAAGTCACGCTAACGCGTGATGATGGCAGTAGGGTTATCATGCCCGCTAAGCTTGCCGATAATAACGCAACTCGGGCCGCCGGCTTTCAGCGGGTGTGTGAATCAACCATCGAAGCGATGCCGATACTTTTTGTGTTTAAGCACCCATCGGTACCGAGCTTTCATATGAATAACGTTGTCGCGCCAATTGATATCGCATTTATTGATAGCGAGGGTGACCTTGAAAGCATTCAGGCGATGAAGCCATACTCAAAGATTCAAATCAGAAAGCCACTATACAGCCCAAAGCGGCCAGTGCTCTATGCCTTAGAAGTTCACAAAGGCTTTTATCAAAAGCACAATATTAGCGTTGACAGCAAAATGAAATGGACGCTGCCTAGTGCGAATTTGAGCGACTAGCGTCGATAATATCTAAAAGTATTAATTCTAATCTAACGAGACTTGATGATCGACTACCTTGATTGGCAATCAGATTTAACCCTTGAGCAAGTTTTTGCCGGGGCGCCGCCATTTTCATACCCATCAATCGTTGACGGTCTGGGTACGCTATACCTAAGCAAAGACCCGCATGATAACCGCTCAGTTTTGATGCTCATGAGCGACGATAAAGTAGCCACCATTACCCCAGCAACGTTTAACTTAGCGACCCGGGTTAATGAATATGGTGGTAAGCCATATTGGCTAAGTGGTAGCTCGCTGGTGTTTGCTAATCGCTCCGACCAATGCCTTTATCGACAGCAGCAACTAAGATCTACTTGGAAGCACTCGACTGCGTGGTTCTGTCGGCTGAAACCACTCAAGAAGCAATGGAGCTGGCCAGAACCCAATCACCAGAGCTAGCCATTGTTGATTTGCGGCT
>Ga0075467_10001013_pt1 | contig 23160 bp, 17 predicted proteins | sample DEB08_DNA_9_FD_75067 | JGI IMG/M metagenome (GOLD analysis project Ga0075467, IMG submission 75067) | Aqueous microbial communities from the Delaware River and Bay under freshwater to marine salinity gradient to study organic matter... | ecosystem: Environmental > Aquatic > Marine > Coastal ... | reverse complement strand
GTTGCTTTTATATCTTTTTTTGTTGGTGGTGTAGTTGCTATCCAAACAGCATTAAATATCGACAACCCATTAATTCCTGCTTATTTGGTTGGTTTTGCGACAAGACAATCAATTATCCTTGAATTTGCTCCAACATTTATCTCTATTATCATGGCAGGTAAAGTTGGATCTTTTATTACATCCAGTATAGGTTCAATGCGCGTAACAGAGCAAATTGACGCCCTTGAAGTAATGGGTATCAATTCACTAAATTATCTAGTTTTTCCAAAAATCATAGCGCTTCTACTCTATCCTTTTGTTATTGCAATTGCCATGTTCTTAGGGATATTTGGCGGATGGGTCGCCGGTGTATATGGTGGATTTAGTACTTCCGATGCTTTTATTCAAGGACTTCAGCAAGACTTCATTCCATTTCATATAATTTACGCTTTTGTAAAAACAAGTGTATTTGCTTTTATCTTGGCTACGGTTCCTTCTTGGCAAGGATATTATATGAAAGGTGGCGCATTAGAAGTGGGGAAAGCCAGCACCAACTCTTTTGTTTGGACCAGTGTACTAATTATTCTGGCGAATTATATAATCACGCAACTTCTTTTAAGCTAATGATTAAAGTAGACAATATAAAAAAGAGCTTTGGTGAAGAAGAGATTCTAAAAGGAATTTCTACCACTTTCGATAAAGGAAAGACGAACCTAATAATTGGACAGAGTGGAAGTGGAAAAACAGTATTACTTAAATGCCTAATAGGCCTGTTCGAGCCGAACGATGGCCATATTTATTTTGAAGACAAGATCCTGCAGGAAATGAATGATGAGGATCATCGGAATCTAAGAGAAGATATCGGTATGTTATTTCAAGGTGGCGCACTCTTCGATTCTATGACGATAGAGGAAAATGTGATGTTCCCTTTGAGGATGTTCACAAAGCAGACTAAGAGCGAAATGTTGGAACGGGTAAACGAAGTGTTAAAACGGGTAAATCTTGAAAATGTCAACAATAAGTTTCCATCTGAAATCTCAGGTGGAATGCAAAAAAGAGTATCAATCGCTCGAGCAATTGTAAACAAACCTAAGTACCTTTTTTGTGATGAGCCTAACTCTGGGTTGGATCCCAATACCGCAATTGTGATTGATAACTTAATTCAAGAAATAACACACGAATATAACATTACGACTGTCGTAGTAACCCACGATATGAATTCTGTAATGGAAATAGGTGAAAAAATTGTCTTCTTGAAAAATGGGTTGTTAGTTTGGCAAGGAACCAATGATGAGATTTTTAAAACAGACAATAAAGATGTTACTAGCTTTGTTTATTCATCGGACTTGTTTAAAAAAATACGAGATCTTCAGATAAAAAACGGTTAAACTTTCAGGTCTAACGCTTTATATATCAAATAAATTCTCCTAATTTAGCTCGATTTAAAATTTTAATTGATATGAAAAAATATATACTATTAAGCTTTGCTCTGCTCGCGGGAGTATCTCTTATGGCTCAAGTCTCATTTACTAATCAAGGAAGTTTGCTTGGTAATTTCTCCGATTCTTCGGAAGTAGGAGTGGATATGAATGGTGATTATCTTGACGACTATGTTCGTGTTTCTCAAAATGGAATTGGTATAGATTATCAAAACTCGGATCAGACCTTTACTTCCGTTTGGATTCCTATGTCTATACAAAATGTCCCTAACTGGAGTATTGCGGCTGGAGATCTAGACAAAAACGGCTTTAACGATCTTGTTTTAGGGAATGGATCTCGAGTGTCCTTTCTTTTCGCTAGTGCTGATGGAACGTCATACACTTTGCAAGATTTTCCAGAATTTATCTTTTCTCAACGCTCTACTATGGCAGACATTGATAATGATGGTGATCTGGATGCTTTTGTTTGTCATGATGTCGATTTAAGTCATCCTTATAGAAATGACGGTAGCGGAAACATGACACTAGATCAAACACTCATCGAAACAATTGATGCTCCAGGCAACTATGCAGCCATATGGGTTGATTATGATAATGATGGTGACTCTGACATGTACCTAACTAAATGTAGAGGCGGGGCGTCTCCGGGAGACCCACACAGAGACAATGCGATGTACACAAATGATGGTACGGGTGTATTTACTGAAAACGCACAAGATATTGGAATGCGGGATAACGCTCAGTCTTGGGCAACGGTATTCGAAGATTTTGATAATGATGGAGACTTTGATGCCTTTATTGTGAATCACGATTTTAAAAATCGCTTTATGCTAAATGATGGCACTGGTAATTTTTCTGATATTATTGAAACAACCGGAATCGACTCAGGTGATCTAGGCGCTTGGGAAAACCAATCGGGTGATTTTGACAACAATGGTTTTATTGATATTTTTTCTGAAATGTCTTCAGAATTATATTTGAATAATGGCGATCTTACATTTACTGGACAGAACCTAAATTTTGATGAAGGTGCGATCGGCGACTTTAATAATGATGGTTTTCTTGATGTTATGAACGACGGAAATTTCTATGCAAATACTGGAAATTCAAACAATTGGATGAAAGTTGGACTTTTAGGAACAACAGGCAACATAAATGGAATTGGAGCACGAATTCAAATTCTTGGTGATTGGGGAACTCAAATGAGAGAGATTCGTTCTGGTCAAGGTTTTAGCCATATGAACTCCTTAATTGGACATTTCGGAATTGGAACAAGTACTTCTATAGACGAAATAATTGTCACCTGGCCTGATGGGACTGTAGACATAGTTACAGATCCTACTATTAATACACAAATTATTGTTGAACAAGGTAGTTCTCCTCTGGCAATAACTGATTTCCAAATAGAAGGAATTAGTTTATATCCTAACCCTGCAGTTGATGTTGTTAACTTTTCGCTATCTGGCCTGCAAGATGTTCCTGTGAGCGTTATTGATGTGAATGGTAAAATAGTATTGAATACGAGAGTTTCTCAGGAAAACAGTATTAACGTAGCTCCACTAAAGAGCGGTATCTATTTTGTGCAAATGGAGATTGAAAAGAAAATTGTGAATTATAAGCTCCTTAAAAAATAGCCTTATAATCATGCTATAAAAAAACGCATCTCGATACATCGGGATGCGTTTTTTATTGGCTTCAAATCACATTAATTATTTCAAGATTAAGGTGTCCCTCTTAAGTTTGTATTTAAGCCATTCATACAGTTTTTCCATATCCTTAGCCTTATCATCTTTTGAAATAGAACCATCCCAAGTAACGTCAAATATCACGAGTGTATCAATTTTGCTGAAATTGGACCTCAGCGTACTTGCATAACTTATCGTTTCTAAATTTTCATAATTAATTTTCGCCTCCGCACATATATCTTGAAATGGAATCATGTCTTTTTCTAACCTTCGTAGTTTAGACATCCTTCCTTCTAAGAACTGAATTTTTTGATCCCTCGTTAACAGATCTAGAGAATCTCTCGTTCGCAATTCCTCCATATAACGGACCTCATCCTGGAAACTATTATCCTTTAAACTTTGATTTAATACAAGTTTGGTATTGGCTAAAGAATTATAGGTCAAAAGACGATTTCGCAACAAACCCATGGTCGATTCCCCTATTTGATCTGCTCCAAAAGAAGTGAGTTCGATCGTTGAAATATCACTATCACTAAAATTATAAGTCGCATATTTCTTCATATAGGAGGCGTTAGGCAGACCGTTTAATTCACGCTCGATAAAAAGTTTCGCATTATTATTAAATGCACTTTCTCGCAGTACGCTTATAAAGGTAAATCCAGCAGGTACCATAACTAAAATTGCCAAGAAGGATGCAATACGCGAAATATTCTTTCTTCGTTTTGAATTGGCATACTTTATCATAGGAAAACGCAATAGTTTCAAAACTAAAAAAGTCGCTAAAGCAATAAATATTGTATTTATTATAAATAGATATAGGGCACCTCCAGCAAAAGCTAAACCCTTAGAATTATCTGTCACTGCCTCTGCCAAACCATAACCTACAGTACACAATGGAGGCATCAAGGCCGTAGCAATTGCGACTCCAAAAATAACACTGGCAATTGTACCTTTCTTAGTCCTTGCAATGATCAATGCCAATCCACCAAAAAAAGCAATCAACACATCTCGTATATCGGGCTTGGTCCTAGCTAATAATTCAGACGATTCTTCTCTTAAAGGAAACAACCAAAAAAACAGAAATGCCGTAAGCACGCTTAACAGGATCATAATCCCAAAATTTATCAAGGATTTTTTTAAGGTGTCAATATCATTAATCGCAATCGACAATCCAATTCCCAAAATTGGCCCCATTAAAGGAGAAATAAGCATGGCACCAATAACAACTGCTGTAGAGTTAGCATTTAGCCCCACAGAAGCCACAAAAATTGAGCAAATAAGAATCCAAGCCGTGGCCCCTTTTAAGGGAATATCCGCCTTTATAGCGTTTATCGTATTATCCCTATCGGTATCAGCCCGAAAGTCAAGTAACTCTACTAGAAACTTCTTTAAACTCTGAAATAAACCATGGGCATCCTTTTTCAAGGCCGCCTTATTCTGATCGTTTAATTGATCTGCTTCATTTGTTTCACTATCCATCGTTATTATTTATATTTTTCACCAAATTCTTTGGATATATCTGTCAATAAGCTTTTTATTTCTTGCTCTTTTTTCTTCGGAAAAAGAAGCAGGACGTCCTCTGTATCAACAACAATGTAATCTTTAACCCCATCAATCACAACTAGTTTTTGCGAAGAAGAATATATCATATTACCGGATGCGTCCAAAAGATGCGTTTGAGCATTGACTTTCGCATTTCCGAGGTCATCTTTATCCAGTTTATCGTGCAAAGCCCCCCAAGTTCCTAAATCATTCCAATCGAAAGTTGCTTTTTTTACAAAAACATTCTTGGCTTTCTCTAAAATACCATAGTCAATTGAAATATTCTCAGCCTTGCTATAAGTTGAATCAATAAAATTCTTTTCCTCTGCGGTATTATAAACGCTATTCCCTTCAGAAAATAGATCTGTCATTACGGGCATATAATTACTAAATGCATCCATAATACTCTCCACACTCCAGATAAATATTCCCGCATTCCACATAAAATTCCCTTCAGAAATAAACTGCTTTGCTGTTTCATAATCTGGTTTCTCTCTGAATTGTTTTACCTTAAGAATATTAGATTCAGTATTTTTCTCAGATTCTATATAACCATACCCAGTGTTTGGGAAGGTTGGAGTAATTCCTAAAGTAACTAAGACATTATCGCTTTGTGCAGCCTTAAAGCATTCCTCTAAATTTTCTCCAAAAGAGACCTCATCTTCAATCCAATGATCACTTGGTGCAACAAGCAACACTGCATTCGGATTGGCTTTTTTAATTTTTAATGACGCGACCAATATACAAGGTGCTGTATTTCTCATGGCAGGTTCTAGAATAACCTGTTCAGCTTGTATCTCAGGTAATTGCTCTAAAGTAATATCCAGATACCTATCGTTTGTTAGGATATATATATTTTCCGAAGGAATTATTCTATTTAATCGAGAAAACGTTTTTTGAATGAGTGTTTGCCCAGCGCCTAACATGTCATGAAACTGTTTTGGAAAATCTGCTCTACTCACTGGCCAAAATCTTGAACCAATTCCCCCAGCCATAATAACTGCATAATAATCTTTGTTCATAGTAATCCCCGTAAAGACGGTCGTTTTTTAATTAAATTAAAATTGTCATTTCAAAAATTCAACTTCGGCATTCGGGTTAAACAAATACAAGCGTCCCGTAGTAACTTCCACGCATTCAAATCGTTTAACTCTTTGCTTTCCCCTTTTAAATATCTTTCCATTATACAATCGAAAATTCGCTCCAAAGGGTATTTCAAATATATAGTTTTTATCATTGGGAAGATCATATGCCTTCAGGGCCAAGGACAAACGAGAATCTGAATCACTGGTCGCTTTTGGATTTTTAAAATGCAACGCTAATAATGGCAAGAGCTGATAAGGAAAAATCTCCGGGCGGATAAAAGGCAGCATGAGTTGTTGAAATATAAATTTCCACTCTTTCCCATGTGGTTTAATATTTCGACTATATTTCTGAAAAGCAACCAAATGTGCAATTTCATGAATTAAGGTAATAAAAAACCGAAACTTATTTAAATTTGCATTTACTGTTATTTGATGCTCCCCATTAGGTAGTTTTCTATAGTCACCATGTCTAGTAACACGTTCATTTACAATCTTTAAATGAACATTATTAGATCGAATCAACACGAAAGTTGAATCAACCGCTGCCTCTGGTATATATCTTTCAAGCACCTCGGTCATATTCAATTATGGTGTTGAACTGGAAACTTGCAATATTTTACCATTATAGAATTTATTTCCAGTTAGCGAGAAATCATAGATATATGATGCCATTTCATCTGCAGTTAAAGGTGCTTTGTATCCAGGAAACGCCTCTTCAAGCATTTCGGTCTGGACGGCTCCTAAGGCCAGTACATTAAAAGATGGTCCCGTTTCCTTAAATTCTTCTGCCAATAGCTCCGAAAGCGTTATAACAGCTCCCTTACTACTACTATATGCACTAAGCCCAGGAAATTTCATACTTCCTTGAATTCCCCCAATACTGCTTATTGTTACTACGTGCCCTTCTTTCTTCATAAATGGAACAACAGCCTGTGTAATTGCAGCAACTCCAAAAACATTTACCTCATAAACTCTTCTAAAATCTTGAATGCTTATTCCAGAAAAAGATTCGTTAACCAGTAATCCTGAATTATTGATTAAAACATCTACTTGATTCCAATGCTTTCCAATATAAGCTGAAACTTTTTCAATGTCTGAAGCTTTCGTTATATCAAATGAAAATGCCTCGCAGTTTTTTATTGACAGATCTTGAACGGGGGTGGCGTTTCGAGAAAGAGCTAATACATTATGGCCGGCATCAACATAAAGCTTAACCAATTCAATACCTATTCCTCTGCTAGTTCCTGTTATGATTACATTTTTCATATTCTAAAGATACACAAATCCCGTTACTTTCTATATTTGAAAACAACGGGATTTACTATTCTATAGGAAGAATAAGTTTAGCTATTAATCTTCCTGAATTAAATTCTCTTAGACAAACATCGTGACTGGATTCTCAATATATTGTCTGAGGGTTTGTAAAAATTTCGCTCCTGTTGCCCCGTCAACTGTTCTATGATCACAAGCCAACGTTACTGTCATAGTATTACCCACGACTATAGCTCCGTTTTTTACAACTGGTTTTTCGACAATGGTTCCAACAGATAAAATTGCTGAGTTTGGCGCGTTAATAATAGAAGTAAACTCTTTAATACCAAACATCCCTAAATTTGAAACAGTGAACGTACTACCATCCATCTCTTGAGGTGTAATTTTTTTATTTCTAGCCTTCCCTGCCAATTCTTTTACGTTCGTGCCTATTTGTGAGAATGTCATTTGATCCGCAAATTTCAACACAGGTACTAAGAGACCATCATCTACAGCAACAGCTACTCCAATATGAATGTGCTTAGCAATTCGAATAGCATCGGAAGTCCATTGACTATTTACTTGCGGGTGTTTACGAAGTGCCATTGCACATGCCTTAACGATCATATCATTGAAAGAAATTTTAACATTTGGGTCTTCATTAATTGCCTTACGAGCAGCAATTGCGTGATCCATGTCTAATTCTATATTCAAGTAGTAATGAGGGGCACTAAATTTTGATTCTCCAAGTCGCTTCGCAATGGTCTTACGCATTTGCGAATTTTTAATCTCTTCGAAGCTCTCTTCACCAACAGCAACATAAGTCTGAGTTTGACCAGTTCCTGGTTGGAAATTTTCAATATCGCTTTTTACAATACGACCATTTTCACCAGTTCCTTTTACTTGTCCAAGGTTGATACCTTTATCAGCTGCCATTCGTTTGGCTAATGGTGAGGCAAATATTCGTTCCCCATTATTAGTTGCAACAACTTGGTTAGCCACTGGTGTAGATTTAGCAATTTCACTGTGACTTTCCGCAGCTACCTCTACTTTAGCACTAGCTTCTTTCGGTTCAGAAGGAGTATCTGTATCTCTTTTGTAATTCTCCGAAATACCAGACACATCGGTACCTTTAGGTCCGATTATTGCCAAAACTGAATCTACCATCGCCGATTCACCCTCCTTCAATCCTATTTCAAGAAGCGTTCCTTCATTAAAAGATTCAAACTCCATAGTGGCCTTATCTGTTTCAATCTCCGCAAGAATATCGCCTTCTGCTACGGTATCTCCAACATTTTTCAACCAAGTGGCTACGGTTCCTTCTGTCATTGTATCACTTAAACGAGGCATGGTGACGACAATAACGCCTTCTGGAAGTGCAGAATGCACTTCAGACGTTGGAGCTATCTTCACTTCTTCCTCGGTTCCGGCAGTTTTACTTTCGCTACTTGTTCCACCATTGGTTATTAGTCCGGAAATATCTTCTCCCTTTTCTCCAATAATTGCTAGCAATACATCCACAGGAGCAGTTTGACCTTCTTCTATCCCAATATGCAATAAGGTTCCCTCATGAAACGATTCGAACTCCATAGTAGCCTTATCGGTCTCAATTTCAGCAAGAATATCACCCTCTTTAATTACATCTCCAACTTTTTTAAGCCAGGATGCAACTGTTCCTTCTTCCATTGTATCGCTCAATCTTGGCATGTTTATTACTTCGGCCATATCAATTATAATTTATGAGGTAAAAATGGATAATTCTCTTGATCGTATACTACATCATACATCACACTTTTGTCTGGATATGGAGAGTCTTCCGCAAATTTTTCACATTCAAGAACTTTGTCTTTAATGCGCTTATCAATTATTTTAATCTCAGCTTCGGTGGCCCATTTGTTCTCGTATATTTGATTTAGCACATACAAAATGGGATCTTCTTCTTGTTTCTTTGCCACTTCTTCCTTTGTACGATAGTGCTGAGCATCACTCATCGAATGTCCTCTGTAACGATATGTTCTAAGCTCAAGAAATGTTGGACCGTCACCACGACGTGCACGCGCTATTGCTTCATCCATTTCTTTAGCGACAGTTTCAGGCTTCATAGCATCTACTGGTTTACATGGCATTTCATAACCTAATCCCAGTTTATATATATCTGTGTGATTTGCTGTTCTTGCGACCGAAGTCCCCATAGCATATCCATTATTTTCAACACAAAACACTACTGGAAGCTTCCAAAGCATTGCCAAATTAAATGACTCATGCAGAGAACCTTGACGCGCTGCCCCATCCCCAAAGAATGTAAGTGTCACAGCGTCGCTTCCTTTATATTTATCTCCGAATGCCAGACCAGCTCCCAAAGGTATTTGTCCACCAACAATTCCATGACCACCATAAAACCGATGTTCCTTAGAAAAAATATGCATTGACCCTCCTAAACCTTGCGAGGTTCCAGTTGCCTTACCATATAGTTCAGCCATTACTCGCTTTGGATCAACTCCCATACCTATTGGCTGAACGTGATTCCGGTAGGCGGTTATCATCTTGTCTTTCGTTAGATCCATAGCATGCAAAGAACCAGCGAGCACTGCTTCTTGACCATTATATAAATGCAAAAACCCTCTAACCTTTTGGTTTATGTATACCTGTGCTAGTTTGTCTTCAAATTTGCGCCAAAAGAGCATATTTTCATACCAATCAAGGTATGTCTTTTTCGTTATTTTTTTCACACTTTTAAATTTTTGTAATTCTTTATAAAAATTTAATTAAAACTCAAGGACGCTTATCACATTTTGTCCTCACATTAGTAATTTTACGCAGCACTTTAAAAGGCCATTAACTCATACTTATGAACGTTTCCTAGACCAATTATTTATGCTTTTAACACGAAAACTCATCGCAGGACAACAAAAATAACATAATCTACATGACTACAAACTTGTTCGTCCTAAAAATATCTACGAAATCGTTATAGGTAAGTACTATCAAATATAAGAGGCAATAAAGCTTTTACAGACAAAGCTTTTACAACCTCACCTGTTTCTCCCATAAAGTAAACTGCAATAGGTGACTTCTGATTTACCTCATACTCTGCTAAAGATTGTCGGCAAGCTCCGCAGGGTGCGATGGGAGTCGTAATTACTTTCTTCAATGATCGCGCTGTAATTGCAATGGCGGTAATGACCACATTGGGAAACGTAGCGCCAGAATAAAATACGGCTACGCGCTCTGCACAGAGGCCTGATGGAAAAGCGGCATTTTCTTGATTGTTCCCAGTAACAATATCCCCAGAAACTAATTCCAGTGCAGCACCCACCTTAAAATGCGAATAAGGCGCATAAGCATTTTCACGTGCTTCATGCGCCTTATTCATTATCTTTTGAATGTTTTCAGGAAGTTCTGAGATTGTATCAAAAACTTCTAAATGTGATTCAATAGTTATTTTTTTCAATCGACTAGTATTCGTCGTATTCGTCTCCAAACCCAAAGGTCAATCCAAAACGAAGACCTCCTTCTAATGGACTTACTACTTGTGACGTTGAGAATAAATAAGAAACATCAAAGTTGATAGTAGTATATTTAAAACCTGCTCCAAGAGAAACGAACCTTCTACCACCAGATTTTTCAGCTTCATTAAAATAACCCAGTCTAAACGCGAACGACTCTTGATACCAATATTCAGCACCCAAACCCCATGCTACGGCCAAGTTACCAAAGGATGAAAACATTCCACTAAAGAAACTTTCACTATAATAATCATCAGTTCTGTCTATAACTCCATCTCCATTTGAATCCGTCGGTGTTGGCACCAATAATTTATCAATTTCCATCGTAACACCAACCTTGTTATATTCATCAAGAATAAAGTCAAACCCTCCTCCTAAAGAAAGATTAGTTGGGAGACTACTCCCTTCTGGGTCTCCGTCATCATATTTTAGTTTCGGTCCAACATTAGAAACATTAAAACCGAGTCTCCAACGCCCGTCAAAACTGTCGTATGCTATTTCTTCACTTTGATAGTAACCTGCGACATCCACAGCAAAAGAGCTAGCCGCTTTACTACTTTCAATTTGAGTTTGGAGTTTTAAATCAGAACGAATATACCTTGCGGCAACCGCCATTGAAAAACGCTCGCTCAGACGCAGAGAATAAGAGATATCAAAAAGAAACTCGTTAGGCTTTACTATTAATGGCACCTGATCTGCGGTTTCTCTTAGTTCAATTTCACCGGCACTAAAATATCGAAAACTCGCTGCAACTGCGCTTTGCTCATTAATTCGATTGTAATAAGTCACATTTGCAAGAAAAATATCATTTACTAGTTTACTTAGATAAGGTGTATAGGTAACACCAATCCCTTGCTTTTTAAGAGCGAATGCATATTTTGCTGGATTCCATTGTTGAGCAAACGCATCTGAAGCTGTAGCTGCCCCCATATCAGCTAGACCAGCTGACCTTGCATCACCTGCTATTAACATAAACGGAACAGCCGTCGTAATTACTCCGGTTTCCTGCGCATAAGACTTAAATGATACTAGCGCTATTAAAGTTAGAATGAAATACTTTTTCATGAGGTTCAAATTTTCGACAAATATAATTTTATTTTTTTTAAAGGATAACGAGTTTCTCAAATTTTTCAACCCGCTTATTGGTTAACGTAGATTTAACAGTAATCTTATAAATATAAACTCCTTTTCCAATTCTGTCTCCAAAATCGTCTTTTCCATCCCACGTAATGTCTCTTGCTAAAAAGCCATCCGTAGTAATAATCTGATTTTTTGTCCAAACAACCTTTCCCGTAACTGTAAAAACTTGCACCTGTACCTCCAGGGGTTCCATGGGTCGATTATGGTTGAACCAAAATTCGGTATAACTTACAAAGGGATTCGGATAATTAAGGACTCTTGTGATCTCTAATGCATCATTTCCAGCGACAATAAATTGAATTTCTTCAGTTGATGAGTTATTATATACGTCCCAAGCTTTAAATGTAAGGGTGTGCAAACCATCTTCTAAATCTCTTAATTTATAGTTCAGGGAGCCTTTCGTAAAGTCATCTACATCTGCTTGATAATATTCGTTAATTACAAAGGGATTCGACTCATCTCCATCTAGAATAGCAATCATGTCATGCCCTATTCCACTTGCTGTATTCATACCGTTCGTGTCCTCTAATTTCGCTACTAATATTGGCGAGTCATTAGTGATCCCTCCGGATGTGAAACTTTCGTCGTTCATGAATAACCTAATCATCGGACCCTGATTATCGGTTGGAGCATTCTCGTTAAGACCTCCAATTTTAACATCCAAATTAACTCCAGTTTGATCCTCTGCGACATTATTTTTTCTAGCATAGAAGCTAATCCGTCCATCACCAATCGGAATCTGAGTATCTCTAGGCATTACAAATTCGAACTCAAAGGCTCCATTACTAATTGTAGATTTCCCATTGAACAAAGACTCTCCAAGCGTTAGGAACGTCATAACAAAACCGCCAGATGAACCGTCATTGGCCAGTGTTTGACGCTGTACATTTTTATCAAAAACTTTAGCTTCAAGCACACCATTATAATTTGTTATCAAGCTGCCCGATGCATCAACCACTTCGCCACCAATTCGAACTTTACTTAAAGCTTTAAGAGTATCCGTAGCTTGAGAAATGGGCACTCCATTTAAAGTGGTTAAACGAATATCCCTTTTAGGAAAAGCCAATCTCATGGCAGGATCTCCTATATAAAAAACAACTCTCCGTTCATCTGTCCCAATATTATTTTTAGAAATTCGCAATCCTTCAGCTGGCGGATTAGGTGTTTCAATTCCGAAGCCAAAAAGTTCTGAAGCCAAGGCTTCATTAAAGTCAACACCTAAAGAAATACCTATGGATCGAGTGGTTGTCACAAGGCAAACTGCTCCACCGTTTCTATTCGTAAAAGTGAGCTCTCCAGCGGTTATTCTCAGAGGGTTGTCAAATTTTGTAAACTCACAGGTCACCGTTACAATACAGGGATATTTATTTGTGTTTTGGAGGTTATTTGCAATGTCTTTTGTGTAAATGAATTCAGCAGCCAGACCATCCTCACCTCCATGGCCAAAGTAATTTACTATTACAGCCCCTAATTCAATTTGGTCTTTTATAGCTTCATTTACTTGCGGATAACGATTACCCCCTGCAGAAGTTTCTTGTTGAAATGCATCACTGTGTATTTTTTTTACATTTACAAAAGGCTTTTCTTTAGATATACTATCACCTAGTGCATCTATTTTTACCTCTAAAATTTGCTCCCCGTTTTTATCTACATCATCCGAAATCAATAAGTAATTGTTACGCCAATTTCCATAAGAGACTTGCTTTGTGTAGTTTACTATTTTATCGACCATGGCATTTGCCAAGCCAACCTCATCTGCAAGAATTCTTCCTACTGCTATATCCAGCAAATCAGATGCTAGCATCGTACCTTCATTAATATCCATCATTCCGAAGAAATCATCTGACATATAGGAGAAATGAGTGCTTTCACTATTTAAAGTATGAAAAGTAGGGACTATATTATTATTGTTACTTAGTCGATCCTTATAATCCACAGATGTATCTCCAAATAAACCAATATATTTTATGCGATTAGAAGGCGAAGAAGCATTTTCATAAATGTAGCGCACAAAGTTTCTTATCGCCGATATATCTTGTTTCCCTGAACTAAACTCTTCGTAAATTTTATCTAGAGTTACAACTTTTACATTAAGTCCTGAATAATTTTTATGATGATTTGCAAGCCTTAATGCCGGCTGAATGAGGAATGGTGGTGTTATTATTAAGTAGTCAATATCCTTAAAATTTCCAGACTCATCATTAAAAACACTCCCTTTTAGATTTTGATTAAGCACTCTTGATCTCGAAATCTCTATGGGTTCGAAATAATCATTTGGATTTACTGCGACGTATTTACGAACTTCTCCAAGAGTTGCATTAAAGCTGAAAGAATCTGCCCCAGTTTCATTCTGTTTTGCTGAAATAAATCCAGAATTGGTAACATCCCAAATTTGTGTGAATTGAGAAGCATTACTAATTTGATACGTTCCTACCCCAGACAAACTTGCCGCCTTGTTATATTTAAATGATAACTGACCATCAACACCGCGAAGTTCACGTAAAGCATCGATACCTATATAATCTAAATAACCAATACTCGATGGATTCCCGCTATTATTATAAGCAAGATCTACAGTAATATTTCCGCTACTACTCGACCCAGGAATATCTACTTCTCTCGTCGCAGAACTTAAGACACGTTGCCCTGACAAAGCACTAAAATTAAGAGGATCCAGACTTGTACCGTTAATTGATAATGACATAGACGTTGTACTTTCTGATGAAGCAGCGCACTTTATAACAACCTTCATCGGATCACTATTTGAAACTAAATTTGGGAAATCAAATTCATAAGACTGCTCGCTTTCAATGTCAAATCTATTCCCATACCATCTTCTTCCAACCAGCCCAGGACTAAAATCGTCTATTTCATGAAACTTATAATCGTTAAATTGAGTAATCGTAGTTGACGGAGCAGCTGTCGGTTCCACCATGGTCTGTACTCTTAATCCCGGGCCCCCTTCGATTGTTACATAGTAGTAGGTCTCATCGCTATATGGATTAAGGTTAGTGTCGTTATCACCTATTTCATCCTGCCCCTCTAATCCGATACCATAAAAAAGTATGGCATCATTGCCATTAAACACCCCATCTTCTTCCCCAATTACTTGAATGGCATTTTGTGGCAAGTCGAATTGAGTATTTAAACTATTTGCAAAAGGCAATGGTTTTCCTCCATGTCCAAATATCTTTAAGCTTCGAGGATCTATATTATCAGTATTCATTCCAAGATCGCTTAAAAACCCTTTATCCAATCGATAAATTCCAGTTTTCTCAATTCGGAATTTATACCAATCCCCAGTAGCTAAAACAGAATTTGTAATTTGAATTCGTGAGCTTGGATTCCTATTTAATTGCTTCTTATAATTTACTGTGAACGAAAGTATCTTTTTTGGAACACCATTGGTAATCACAATTGGAGAAGCAGAAATTCGTGTGTAGGTAATATCTCGTGCGATAGCACTTTTTATTGAAAAATTAGGTTGATTGGAAAATAAAGCCCTGTCAGTTTTATAGAGTTCTTCGCTTGAAAGCGACCCATATTTAATATTCGTAATTCTTAACGAAGAGACATCTACGAAGCCATTATCCTTCCATTGTCCAACAAAACTCGATTGATCTTTGTCAATTCTAAGACTTTGTGAAATTAATTCTTTTCCTTTTAAAGTAGCTTCAGACTGGTTGCTTTCCGTTTCTTGTTTGTCATATACATTTGTTTTCCAGTCTATTGAGACATTTTTAACTTGAGCATTCCCCAAGAAAGCACAAAAAATAAAACTAAAAAAGAGTATTGTTTTTTTCATCAGTATCAATAACGCTTCAAATATACGCTTAGTATTATTTGACTTTCAAAGTTTAATTTAATTTTATGATTAAATAATAATATTTAAAGTAATACGTTTGCATTCGGGTTAGTGGTCTTTAATCCGCGGACCTGACAGAGTATTATTATTAAAATATTCTTGCACTTTTAGCGTTAATCACTATATTGCGAACCCAAATTGTTCATAATTGAAACTATGAAGTTAAATAAAAACCTATTATTACAGTCCTGCCTAGTGCTAGCTGTATCCCTATTTTTTGTTAGTTGTAACAAATCAAGAGACTACAAGAGCAGCTCTAGAGCCACTGGATGGAATATGAATGCCAAAGAAGGCGGATTTCAGTATAGTCCTCAAGCCAAAGAACAAGAAACTGGTCCTGGATTAGTGTTTATTGAAGGTGGAACATTTACTATGGGTCGCGTTCAAGATGATCCTGTGCACGATTGGAATAACAGTCCGAATCAGCAGCATGTCCAGTCATTTTATATGGATGAAACCGAAGTAACTAATTTAATGTATATGGAATACTTAGATTGGTTAAAGAATGTTTTCCCTCCCTCAGAAAAAAATTATCGTCAGATTTATGAAGGCGCTCTTCTCGACACTTTAGTTTGGAGAAATAGATTAGGTTACAACGAAGTAATGACTAATAATTATTTACGCCATCCAGCATATGCCGACTATCCTGTTGTGGGCGTTAGTTGGATTCAAGCAGTTGAATTTAGTAATTGGCGGACTGATCGTGTTAATGAGTTGGTATTAGAAACTGAAGGAATTACCACAAGAGGTGCTCGATATGGTACTAAAAGTGGATCAACATTTAGCACAGAAACATATTTAAAGGCACCTACCCTTACCTATGGTGGAAACGATTCTATTACAAGAGGAGGAAAACGATCTCAAGGGATTGAAAAAAAGAGTAAAGACAGTACAAATTTATATATTCAGAGAAAGGACGGTTTACTAATGCCTTCCTATAGATTGCCTACAGAAGCCGAATGGGAATATGCAGCACTTGGCTTGGTTGGTCTTCGTAATTATAATGTTTATAGAGGACGTAAAAAGTATCCTTGGGATGGACAATATACACGTTCTGGTAAAAGAAATAGTCGAGGTGACCAATTAGCTAACTTTAAGCAAGGAGATGGTGATTACGGTGGAATCGCGGGATGGAGTGATGATGGCGCAGATATTACTGCCGAAGTAAAATCTTATGAACCCAATGATTATGGATTATATGATATGGCTGGAAATGTTGCCGAATGGGTAGCTGATGTTTATCGTCCTATTGTTGATGATGAATTCAATGACTTCAACTATTATCGAGGAAACGTTTATACGAAGAATTACATCGACGCTGAAGGTAAAGTGAAAATCGTAACGACAGATTCTATCATCTTTGATACACTCAGCAATGGAAAAGTTATTGCTAGAAATTTACCAGGTGAAATTTTGCAAGTGCCAGTTGATGAGAATGAGACCTATTTAAGAACTAATTTTTCTGATAGTGACAATAGAGATTATAGAGATGGAGACAAAAGGTCAACTCGATATTATCAATCATTTGGAGAAGACGATGATGAAATAGACGAATCTAAGAGAATGTACAACTCACCAACACACAGTGTGAGTGCAGACAGCACTGGTAAAATGGACCGTCAATTTGATAAGTCGGCCAATAGAACAACACTTATAAATAATGAAGTTCGAGTTTATAAAGGAGGCTCTTGGAGAGATCGCGATTATTGGTTAGACCCTGCTCAAAGACGCTATTTCCCTGAAGATATGGCCACAGATTATATCGGGTTTAGATGTGCGATGTCTCGGGTTGGATCTAAATCGAAAACAGGAAAACGTGCAAGACATTAGATTCAGCTGATGAATCATTATAATTTAACCCTTCATAGCATTCTGCTACGAAGGGTTTTTTAGTATTTTTATTTAAATGAAAATTGAAACACTCCATAATTATTTTTTAGAAAGCACAGGTGTCTGCACAGACACAAGAAAAATCACAGAAGGATGCCTTTTCTTTGCCCTGAAAGGTGATAATTTCAATGGAAATAAGTTTACTCAAGAAGCACTCGACAAAGGTGCAAAATACGCTATCATTGACGAAATTGGTTATCATAAAGATACTGGAGAAACTATTCTAACGTCCGACAGCTTGAAAACGCTTCAAAAGCTGGCAACTTATCATAGATTGTTTTTAAAACTTCCTATCATAGCATTAACTGGTAGTAATGGTAAAACTACGACCAAAGAACTCATTAACGCTGTGTTGAAACAAAAGTTCAAAACGGTAGCTACCCAGGGAAATCTAAACAATCATATTGGGGTTCCGCTAACCCTTCTTTCGATGACTAGCAATACGGAAATAGGTATTGTTGAAATGGGCGCCAACAACCCCAATGAGATAGACCACCTGAGCGCCATGACTATGCCCGATTTTGGATATATAACTAACTTTGGAAAAGCTCATTTAGAAGGGTTTGGCAGCTTAGATGGCGTAATAAAAGCTAAAACAGAACTTTACCGACACCTAAAGAAGCATAATAAATCGGCCTTTGTAAATGCAAATGATCCTATACAACTAAAATATTCTAAAGAACTCAATATAATTTGCTTTGGAAATACAGAACAAGACGTTCACATCGAACTTGTTACATCAGCAAACAAACTAAAAGTTAAGTTCAAAAATACCAGTATTCAAAGTAATTTAATCGGAATTTACAATTTCAGCAATATAGCTGCGGCCATCGCTATTGGTGACTCCTTGGGAGTTTCTATTAAAGATATAAAGAATGCAATAGAATCTTATATCCCCGAAAACAATCGATCGCAACTACTTGAAGTAGGTACTAATAAAATTATTTTAGATGCTTATAACGCCAACCCAACCAGTATGCTTGCAGCATTGGAGAGTTTTAAACTAGCGGAAGGAAAAAACAAAGTTTTATTTCTCGGAGATATGTTTGAATTAGGTCCTCAAGCACTAATGGAGCATCAATATATAGCAGCATTTATAGAAAAAAACAAAATTGGACTCACTTATTTAATTGGAGAGAATTTCGGGAAAATTAAATCTAATTCGTCTCAAATTTATAAGTTTCAATCTTTTGAGGCGTTAAAAGATCAAATTAACGAAAACCCTCCATTAGATAGTCTTATCCTTATAAAAGCCTCACGAGGAATGGCCTTGGAAAGGGTTCTGGACCTTCTTTAAATAGTACTTAAAAGCTAATTTAAGATGCATTAGTTCTGAGTGCTGCCCTTATTAAAGACAAAAAAAAGGATCCGTTTTTACACGCACCCTTTTTATCAAAAACTAACTATAAAAAAACTTCTATTGTTTCAGCAGTTTGAAAGTTCTAACACCTTTGTCGGTCTTAATTTGCGCAAAATACAATCCTGCAGTAAGCCCGGTTCCATCAATTAAAGCTTCAGTTGAAATTGGTGAAAGAGACACTATATTCTTTCCTAAAATATCAAACACATTTACAGATAGTATTTCTTGAGCATTCGTACTGATATTCCAAACGTCTGATGTCGGGTTAGGATACACGCTTACTCCTGAAATTTCAAAATCGTTCGTGCCTAAGACATTCTCATGAAAATAAAGGTTATCATAAAATACTATTCCCGGATTCAAATTAGATTCCGTACCAATTTTATACTGAAAAAAATTATTCTTATCAAATCCTAAGTTTTCAAAGTATGATAAATCAATATTTACCCTTGTCCATGAATCGTAAACAAACGGCTCAGTTGTTGGTAATTCATAAAAATACTCATTCACAACTCCTCCAACGTTTTCAATAAGGATTATCCTTAACTGAGTCGCATACGACGTATAATAGTCAATATTTAAATAATTATAAGCCGAGATATCGGTAACTCCATTTGTACCTTGACCATAACCTTGTTGGTTAAAATCCATTTTAATAGCGAAGTTTTCAGCTACACTAGGATCCAAATCAATTTCAGCTACGAAAGCACCAAAAGAATAATCTGGGGTCCAAGTATTTGTAAATCCACCTGTATCCCCATAAATACTTAAGACTTCTGCATCTGGAACATTTGGAGTTGTTGAAGCTATTGTTGGGTCTGCTGGAGGCTCGAAATTGGTGCCACCCATCATATCATCAATTAAATAAGTATCCACCAAACTAGTGTTCAAATCTGGTATTAAAACCAGTTTACCAAAATTTCCTAAATTAGCTGGGAAATCTATATTGATCGTTTGCCAATCGGTAGATCCATCTGTAAAGAAGTCAATTGAAAACTCATTAGGAATTGAAGTTCCATTTTCCATTTTTAATTGATGTGCATTACTGCCTGTTCCATTTACGGGTTTCATTCGAAAGGATATAGTATTATTACTGTCATCTGAAAGATCAACTAATTGAGTTAATACTATCGAAGCGTTATCAAAGGGTCCAGAACCAACAACAATCTGCATCACATCATTTGTAGCATCATCAGGATCAACTTCCATAGTCACTACAGAACCTCCACCAGTAAATATTTGATCAGGATTACTAAAATCAAATGGCAAAATAGCTATCGGCGGTGCAATATTTGTCCCTCCTTCGAAATCATCTACCAAGTAGGTGTCGTTTAATGCGCTTTGGAAGGCATCTGGTATTACAACCAATTTACTATAATTACCTAACCCTGGGCCAAAATCAGCCGTGATAGTCTGCCAATCGGTACCGGTTGTTATAAATTCAAACTCAACATTACCAGTGGTCCCATCTTCAAACTTCAATAAATGTTTTGCAGGCATTATTCCATTGGTTCCTGTACCAAATACTGGCTTTATTCTAAATGTAATGGTATTATTATTATCATCCGAAAGATCGATAAAATCAGCAAGGACTAACTGCATATTACTAAAGTCTTCACAACAGTTTGTGAATTCGCCAACATTCTCACCAGGGGTATCAGGGTCGGGGATAACAGCGAACACACCACTATCTGCACCAATCATATTTGAATCCAAGGGATCCTCAAAATCAATTGGAAATGATTGGGAGTGTGCCAAAGACACTGCCATTAAACTACATAAAAGGATAATTTTTCTCATGTTAAAATAATTTTAGATTAAATAAATACACAGATCAATTCATAATCCTGGAATTAATTAATGTGATTATTAACAAACTATGAAATCGTTATCACAAACATAATGTTAAATGATTGATTTTACTGTAAAGTTCTACCCTACAATATGCATACACTTTTACAATCTTAAAAATTATCTATGATAACCAATGTTAACGGTGACTATCAAAGACTTAACCTAAAAATAAAATTCGCAAGCTATTATAACTAAACCTATGCAAACTAAGAAATGTTGTAGTCCTGTTGTAGTAAAATGGCGAGTGTTTAATTGCGATCCTAAGATTATCAACCAACTATTGCCTTTAGTTCAAAGTAAAACCAAGACACGACTGCAGCCTTATAAGGAAGCGCCTCCCTTAAATATTCTAATATAAAACTGATCTTTTTTAATCAGTACTAAAATAGAGGACGTTATATTTAACGCCTTAAAAGACAAGTCTAAAAGAGGGGTTGAAACATTCCAATAAATGCCTACGCGATACTACTGTTTGATTATATTTTTTTTCGGAAGCGAGGATATCTTCAAAAATTAAACCATCAAAGAATTAGAAAGATGTCGAATTAAAGCCAATTCTATCAGCTAATTTTGAATAGGTTCTATCACTAGATCCTAGTGTATTAAAACGATCTTTGTCTTTTGTTAATCCGTAGCCAGTAATTACTCTATTTATTGGATTTTTCGTTATCAGTAGTAAGGTTAAAATATTTTATCGTCACTAGTTTTTTTCGCAACATGAATAGTAATGGAATCAAAATAAAGGCTAGATCCCATAAAATTAGATCAACATAAACAAGACCGGCTGCTAAAATTGCGATTGCTGGCTCTGATAAAATTTGACGTTTTGTATGACGAATATGGGTATCTGATATACTATCGTGTAAAAGACGGTGCTTGGGATTAGCGGCATAATTGTAGCTTAGGAAGGAAAAGACCCCAATTAAGACCATATTGATACTTAGAAATACCCGAAGAGCAACATTCTCAGGAAAGTTCTCTATATAGGTATTCCAAAACGGGATAAGCATAATACTCACTAGAAAAAGAAGTTGAAACCAAATAAAAGTTTGATTAACGACTAGGATCTCACTAAAATGTTCTAGATGCTTTAACCAATAAACAGAAATAATTATAAAGGATATAAAAAAGACCCACATGCTGCTTAGTTGTTCTACTAAAAACAAAGCAAGCTCTTTAGTACTTGTTATATGCCCTGCCACAGGGATATCAATATTAAGAATCATAATGGTCATGGCTGTAGCAAATATTATATCTGCCAGAAATCGCAGTCTCTTTCGCCATTCAAGTGCCTTAAAATTCTCGAAAGATTCTTTTTCCATACTCTTATTTTTTTTGAGTTAAACTTTCATTACTTACAATCATTTCAAGTTTGACATTGGCTAAGGTATTAATTAATACTTTCTGTATTTTTTCTCTTAACCTGTCAATAGCTGAAAGGTCGATTGTATTTGTGTCTGAAGTGAGGTAGATTAAAATAAAATAACTACTTCCCAGTTTTGAAATATAAATACTTTGTTTACTGAAATTCGATGGCAATGCCTCTATTATTGCCTTTTCAGTAATTTTTTTTGTTGCACTATCTTGCAGTACCCCTCCTCCGAGTTCAATAAAAGAATCTCTAATTATTTTTAAAGGCATCGTAAAAAACAACAAACACATAATTAGTACAATGATCGCGTCACCAATACTTTTCAAGAAATCAAACGCCGAAGTAGCAGGAAGCAACCAAATTATCATAAAAACAAGACCGATGCCAAGAGACATAAAACCATCAAGCAATGTTGATTTGGATTCAACCTGCAAAATGGAGCTTTGATTGTTAATGATTTTATTCTTTGATTTGTAGAAAAAATAAAGCAAAAAACAAAGTACACTAATAACAACTACATAAATTAATATAGGCCCAATCACAACATTATCGATAGGTTTACCCTGCAAATAAGCTATGATCTTCAGGGTGTTTTGCAAACAAGAAACCAATACAATACCTAATATTAGTATCCCTTTTATAAGTACAAAAAGAGCTTCATATACATAACTTCCAAATGGAAAAGTCTTAGTTTTATTGTGTTTTTTATTTGAAATGATGATGGCAATAACTCCTGCAAAGACAGATATGAATGAAAAATTTCCATCCAATAGCATCGCGTCAGACCCAGAATAATAATAAGTGACCCATCCTGCAATAGCCATCAGAAGTGAAATAAAAATTCCAACTTTTAATGCTTTATTTTCAACAATATCTATTTCTATACTTGTATTCATTAACTATGATGCTTCATGCTATTGGACATCTTAACCTGATCGTTTAAATAGCTGTTTAATGACTAACCCCTTCTTTCTTCAAAAACGCTGACGTAAACGTCATAAAAAATATTTTTACATCGAATAAAAAACTTTTCCTTTCTAAATATTCCTTTTCTAAGGTAACTTTTTCTTCTATAGATATCTCATCACGACCATTAATTTGTGCCCATCCCGTCAATCCAGGCAGTAGGTGATCTACGCCAGAATCCACTCTTAACTTCATTAAATCATCTTGGTTATACAAAGCAGGTCTT